>Ga0315289_10000388_pt1 | contig 69411 bp, 55 predicted proteins | sample YL17G11_40_MG_FD_203452 | JGI IMG/M metagenome (GOLD analysis project Ga0315289, IMG submission 203452) | Sediment microbial communities from Yellowstone Lake, YNP, Wyoming, USA - YL17G11_40 | ecosystem: Environmental > Aquatic > Freshwater > Lake > Sediment | place: USA: Wyoming | collected... | reverse complement strand
AATATTAGCCTCTGTGGAGAACCTACGTCCATGCGGGCAAGAAGGTGAGCCCTCTTTCTTCCTCCTTCCCGAGAATCCCCCAGCCGTCACGAAACTCGCCTACTGGAAACGGCACTAGGCAAGACAGTCAAGGACGACGGACGTACGGTGTCTATTGCAGATGATAGCGACGAGCCGATTGATTATCTTGCACAATGTTGGGTGGTCGATATGTACGTCCTTTTCTTCGCAGTTCGCTCGCACTATGGATGGGGCACGGAGGAAATGGCGAAGGAGTTCAAAGCAATCCCGTAGGGTGTGCGTCGGAGACCAATTGTGTCATGGGCATTGTCCGTGCCATGCAGCCGAACGGTGTGTTAAGTGAGCCTCATCTGACTGGGAGGATAAAGGAGAATTGGCCGCGACAGCTTACCATCTCCGTTTCGCTCCGCCGATAGAGAATACGTCGACGATCCGGCGATACATGGACTTCACCAAGTATGTGGACCTTGTCGCAAGACGATCGTTGTTCTTCTGCAGAGCGGATCGATTGGGAGACCCCTTTGAAGGTTCGTGTACAAGGATGAATATCGAGGTACGCCCAGCGCTCTGCAAGGGTTTGCCTGAGGACTTGTTGGGGACTGTGTCTGACCTCGCCGAGACGCTTCGACGCTGGACGTATGTGAACTGTTGGCACTTGAATCCGCACGAGTCAGGCGCCATGTGGAAGCTGTACTCCCGGTCGCAGGAGGCCATAGCCATTCAGACGACCTACGAGAAACTTCAGGGTGTCCTTCCTCAGGAGGTTATCCTCGGGCCCGTCGCTTATCTGGACTATAGGGTAGAACTTGCTCCCGATGAGGACTGCCTGTCTCGTTTCTTCTGCAGACCCAAGTTCTTTGAGTATGAACATGAGGTAAGAGCTGCAATTCAAGATTTCCCACGCAGCCAGGCTTTTTTCAAACAGAATCCTGATATGGGGAAGAGCATACCCGTCGATGTGGAGAAATTGATTGAGATTGTGCGCGTCGCTCCAGACTCGCCGCAATGGTACCTCGACTTGGTTCAAGAAGTCACTCGGAAATATCGCATTTCCCTGCTGGTCCAGCGATCCTCAATGGATGACCCGGCCTTCTTCTGACCACTCCTCGCTGAATACTCCCGAGACACGTGACTGACGGCTCTCGACGGGAGGGCCTGGCTCTGCTGTCCTCTTGGACGGCGGGGCCGGCCTTTCCGCCGACGATCATGTCAGACGCACAAGCGCAGAAATCAGAGTCTCAGCGGAGCCGGTTGCCCGCTATATCCGCTCCCCTCTTTCCCGAGCTTCGTTGATCTGCCTGCGGCTGCGGTGCTGGTACTCGCGGAGGGTCTCGATCTGGTGCTCCTTGAGGAGGTCGCGGGTGCGGACGCCGGGCTTGGTCGCCTTGAACAGCCACCAAGGGGCCAGGTCCTCGTCGCTGAGTTTCCGCTCGACCACGATCTCGCCCTCGTGCTCCTTGAGCATCTTCTGGACCTTGTCCTGGTTGAAGTCGTAATGGGCGAGCGAGCGGTCCAGGTCCAGCGTGGCGATGAACTGCTTGGGCAGGGGCTTCTCGACCGGCTCGCAGGGTTTGCCCATCATGTCCATGATGTTTCCCGCCCCGACCGGGACGATGTAGTAATGATAGAGGATTGCGTAGGCGTTGAGGGGCGAGCCGCCGCCGTAGGCGCTGGGCCAAAAGACGATGTCGGCGTCCAGGTCGTCGCACCGTTGCCACAGTTCGGGGTAGTTCAGGTCGAAGCAGGTGAGGATCGAGATGCGGCCGAAGTCGGTCTCGAAGGCCTTGACCCCCTCCGTGCTGCAATGCACCTTCTCGCCCCAGAAGACGAAGACCTTGCGATAGTAACCCGCGACAGTGCCTTTTCGGTCGAGCAGGACCGCCGTATTGTACTCCCGGTCCCCGGCCTGTTCCCGGATCGGGCAGACCACGTACATATTGTATTGCTTCGCCAGCTCAGCTACGGCGTTGGTCGTCGGTCCCGGCACCGGCTCCGCTTTCGTACCGGCAAACTCCTCCGGCAGGCAGGCGATGTCCACGCCGTTGGCGCCCGCGACGTGCAGGTGCTCGAGGGCGAGCTTGAGCTTCGCGTCGTGGTCGCCGCCAAATTCGATACAGATCGCCGACACCTTGACCTGCCGGCCGGGCAACTGATCTCGGATACGTTGCGGGACGTTCTGCGCGTACAGTACCGATGCTGACAGAAATCCGCCGATGAAAACAGCGATCAGATGGTTGGATGGAGTTCTCATTTGTCTACCCTCATAATTGATGTAACCCAGCCGCGTGGCGAGGGCTTCCAGCCCTTGCGTGTCGCGGGCATCCTGCCCGCGATCCGAGGGCAAGATGCCCTCGCCACGGAAGAACAAGGGCGGGACGCCCTCGCCACGACTGGCGGCGCCGCACGCCCGTTTGAGACCATAGTAGCACTGGGCGGTGCTTCGTGCCATAGTTCTCCTCTCGATCTCGGCACGGCGCGCGCACGAACAGAATGGAGTTGATTTGGCCTTTGCCTGGGTCTACACTGTCTGCGCAGCTCTCAGGAGAAAAAGATGCGCTATCGTGCTCTTGGCGTTGCAGCAATACATGTGCTTGTAGCCTGTGCGGGTCTCGGGGCGGCTGAGGTCCGTGTGGCCGACTCGGCGGCCTTTCGGCGGGCGGTCCAGGAACTGACGCCGGGTACCGTGCTCCTGCTGGAGCCGGGGGCGTACGAAGGCGGCGTATCCCTGCACAATGTCGCCGGCACGGAACAGGCTCCTATCATCATTCAAGGAGCAGACCCGAACAATCCCCCCGTCTTTCGCAAGGGGGGCACGGCGCTTCATCTTTCCGATTGCCGCTATGTGACTCTGAGGAATGTCAGAGTCGAGGGCTTTCCCGGCAACGGGATCAACGTGGATGACGGCGGGTCGTTTGAGACGCCCGCGCATCATATCATCCTTGAGGACCTGACGATCCTGGAGACCGGCCCCAAGGGCAACCACGATGGGTTGAAGATGTCCGGCGTGGACCACTTCGTGGTGCGGAAGTGCCGCTTCGAGGCTTGGGGCGGGTCGGGGATCGACATGGTCGGCTGCCATCACGGCGTGGTGGAGGATTGCACCTTCACCGGCCGGCAGGGCTTTTCGCAGGATAATGCGGTGCAGCTCAAAGGCGGGTCGGAGGATGTCCTTGTGCAGTGTTGCCTGTTCAAGGGGGCCGGCCAACGATCCATCAACGTGGGCGGCAGCACCGGCCTGCAATTCTTCCGTCCGAAGGTGAACGATTATGAGGCGCGGAACATCACTGTCGCGGGCAATCGCTTCGAGCGCTGCATGGCCCCGATCGCCTGGGTGACGGCCGATGGCGGGCATGTCCACCACAATACGATCGTCCTGCCCGAAAGATGGATTCTGCGCATCCTCCAGGAAACGACGGACCCGCAGTTCAAACCGTCTCACAGCGGGGTGTTCGAGCACAATCTTGTGATCTACAATTCCCGGGCACAGTTCTTTGTCAACGTTGGGCCGCGCACCGCCCCGGAGACGTTTGTGTTCCGTCACAACGTCTGGTGCGATACCGAGGGGACGCGAGTGCCCTCGCTGCCTACAGCCGAGAAGGAGGGCGTGTACCTGTCCAACGTGGGGGCCGAAGCGTACAAACGAGTCCAATAGAGATGTCTTGATGCTATTCAGAAGGAGGCATTATGGAACGAGAGAATGGGCGCCGTACGTCGATTCCGACAGCGACGGATCACAGGAATCCTTCCCGGCGGGAGTTCCTCGCGCAAGGAGGGAAGTTGGCGGCCGGCTCCGTGCTGGGCGGCGTCGTGCTGTCCCGTGCGTACGCCGGAGAAGACAACACCATTCGGATCGCTCTAGTCGGTTGCGGCGGGCGGGGCAGCGGGGCGGCCGGCAATGCCCTTTCCTCCAAGACCGGGCCGACCAAGCTCGTCGCCATGGCCGATGTCTTTGAGAATCGGTTGGCCACGTCGCACAAGAACCTCAGCGGACAGTTCGCGCAGCAGGTCGATGTGCCGCCGGAGCGACGGTTCATCGGGTTCGATGCCTACCGCAAGGCCATCGACTGTCTGCGGCCGGGTGATGTCATGATTCAAGCTACTCACTCAGCCTTTCGCCCAACCCATCTCAAGTATGCGGTGGAAAAGGGTGTCAACGCCTTTATCGAAAAATCCTTTGCGCCGGACCCGGGCGGGACAAAGGAAATCCTCCGCCTGGGCCAGGAGGCGAAGAAGAAGAACCTCAAGATCGGCTGCGGCCTGATGTGCCGGCACTCCGCCTCACGGCAAGCGCTGATTCAGAAGATTCGCGACGGGGCGATGGGGGACATCCTGATGATCCGGGCCTACCGCATGGACCCCGGTGCCCGAATGGGGCCGTTCAAAGGTGGCCAGAGCGAATTGCTTTGGCAAATCCGACAGCCGTACTTCTTCCTTTGGGTCTCGTCCGCGTGGTTCATCGAGATGATGATTCACCAAGTGGATGAGTGCTGCTGGATCAAGGACGCCTGGCCGGTCTCGGCGGAGGGCTTGGGCGGACGTGAGCCGGGCAGCGACGATTGCAGCCAGAACCTGCACACCTACGCCATCGAGTACACGTTCCCCGATGGCACGAAGGCCCTGGTCAACAGCCGCAATCAGTCGAAGTGTCACGACGAGTTTGCCACGTTCGTGCACGGGACCAAATGCGCGGCGCAGTTCTCCGGCAACGTGCACGCCCCGACCGTCCAGATCTGCAAGGATCAGCGGATTGCCAAAGACAGCATTGCGTGGCGGCCGGAGAATGAGAAAGTGAGCCCGTATCAGGCAGAGTGGGACGAGTTGCTGACGGCCATTCGCAAGAACCAGCCGTACAACGAGGTCGAGCGGGCGGCGTACACGAACCTGACCTCCATCATGGGACGTGCCGCGATTCACATGGGTCGGGTCATTACCTGGGAGGAGATGCTGGCCTCCGATTTCAAATTCTGCCCGAACGTGGACTTCACGAAGGACAGTCCTTCGCCGTTGCAGGCGAATGCTGAAGGCCGCTACCCCGTCCCCATCCCCGGTCGGTGGACCGAGATTTAATGCAGGAGATTGACAATGATTCGCGGTGTGGAGGTGAAATTGCTGTCGCGTCTGTTCGCACTCGGTATGTGCCTGTATCTGCTCGTAGGCGTACGCCCGGCGGCGGCACAGGAGAAGCGAGGGGTCGATCCCTTCGTTCAGAACCAGAAGCTCGGTCGTGGCGTCAACATCATCGGGTACGACCCGCTCTGGAAGTCCCGAGACGAATCTCGTTTCAAGGTCGGCTATTTTCGGATGCTCAAGGAGGCCGGCTTCAACAACGTGCGGATCAATCTGCACCCGTTTCGTCGGATGGAGCCGAACAACGACTACGCGTTACCGGCCTCGTGGTGGGAGACGCTGGATTGGGCCGTCACCAATGCTCGGCAGAGCGGCTTGATGGTCATTCTGGACCTGCACGAATTCGGCGCGATGGGCACCGACCCGGAAACGAACAAGCCGAAGTTTCTGGCTTTCTGGCGGCAGGTGTCCGAGCGGCTTCGCGACGCCCCCGACAACGTGCTGTTCGAGATCTTGAACGAACCAAGCCGCAAGCTCACGGCCGAGATGTGGAACGAGTACTTCCGCGAGGCGCTGGCTATCATTGGCAAGACCAATCCCGTTCGGACGGTGATCATCGGTCCGGCGGGCTACAACTCCATTGGCCAGTTGAGCGCGTTCAAGCTGCCGGACGAGGACCGGAACATCATCGTGACGGTCCATTACTATTCGCCCATGGATTTCACGCACCAGGGCGCCTCCTGGGCGAGTCGCGCGGACAAGCTCGGCGTCGAGTGGAAGGGGACCGACCAGGAGGAGGCGGCGGTCGCAAAGGACTTTGCCAAGGCCCAGACCTGGGCGAAAGAGCACAACCGGCCGATCTTCCTGGGTGAGTTCGGCGTGTACGACAAGGCGCCGATGGCGTCGCGCGTCCGCTATTTGGCGTTCCTCGTCGAAGCGATGGGAAAGCTCGGCTGGAGCTCGGCCTATTGGCAGTTCGACAGCGATTTCGTCCTGTACGATGTCAAGAACGATAAATGGATCGAGCCGGTGCGGGAGGCACTGACCGGCCGTTCGAAGCCGCAGGGCAAGTAGAAGAACTGTTCTTGGATGGGTCCCTGTCCTGTATGTCATTGCGAGCGAAGCGAAGCAATCTCCCATCTCCCATCGTGGGATTGAGATTGCTTCGTCGCTGCGCTCCTCGCAATGACATGAATGGCGCATCTTCCATCGTGTGAGCGGGCGGTGATCACGGGGCCTTCTTAGTGCGGGACCGTACCGCCTCGATGAACTTGGGCGGATTGACGATAGGTCCCGCCGAGGTCTTCGTGGCCGTGGAGGTCCAAAGCTCCACGATCTGCGCCGGCGGAATCTCGGGATCGACCTGGAAGGCCAGAGCGGCCAGTCCGGCGAGGTAGGGCACGGCCCAACTCATGCCGCCTTCGACCCAGTATGTGAACACGTCGCGTCCGTAATGGCTGGCCGTCGCGCGGTTGCCCGCGGGAACGCACAACGCGGCCCCCGGGCTGGAGAACCTTCCCGTGGTGTAGCAGGACGGGTCGTTTGGGTCGCCGTTCGGATCGCGTTTGAGCGTGGCCAGCCGCAGGAACGCTGGATCGCAGGTCACGACGAGAATGCCGTTTTGAGAAGCCTTCTCCACCGCCGCTTTCCACTGGTCGAAGTTGGGCCGTTGCGAAAACGCCCCCAGCGAGATGCTCACGACTCTGATCTTCGGCCGGTCCGTCAGGGTCTTGTTGAACTCGACAATCTTCTCCAGTTGCTCGGCCCACGGCTTATTGTCGAGCCACTTCCATGGGGGAACCGCGTAGTAGTAGACAGAGGCCTTCGGGGCCACGCCGCACTTTTGCCCGGCCGCGATGCTGCAAACCGGCGGGCCGTGCATCTGCACGGGAACGAAGGGCACTTCGATCGGCTCGCAACGGACCAATTGCCCGGCGTACTCCTGATGATCTCTCAACAGCGGCTGATCGATGATGGCGATCCCTACGCCGTGCCCGTCGAGGCCCCGCGCGTGCAAACCGGCAACGCCAAGGCCGGGGCCTTTGCCTTCCTCGAGGCGTCGGGCGGGGTCGAAACCCTCCGGCAGTCTATCACGCGGGGGCCATTGGGTCCGGCTGTCAAAGGGCATCTTCTCCAGCGTCGCCTTCTGTTCGCGCAGATCGAGACCGGCCAGGGACACACCCGCGAATCCCCAGAAGGAATCGAACTTGGCCAAGTCGTCCGTAGATCGCAGCACGACGGGTCGATCCTGGCCGATGTCAATCACCGGTCCCCCGCCTATGATATTGTCGAGCCAACTTCCCCTGCCGTTCAACGCTTGAATGGTGAAGAGACCCCCGCTCTCTCTCATCCTGGCAAACCGGGCCGTCAGGCCGGCGTACTGAAGGGTGAGCATCTCCATACCCCCGTCCTGCTCCTTCTTCTCACTCGCAGGCGGGCCGAGGACGGCATTCAATTCTTCCGGCGTAGTGAGCTTGTAGGCGATCTTGCCCTCGCTGGCCGCCTGGCGTGCCTGCTCCTCGAGAGAGGCCGTCGGTTGCGCTGTGTTCTGGGCCCCCAAAAGAGCCGTCGCGCACAGGCTCGTCAGCACCGTGAGGATTACCCACTTGTCCTTCATTCGTCTGTCCTCCACATAGAAAGCGTTCACATCCCGCCTGTTCGGCCCGGTCGGCGTCTGTTATTCCCTATTGTCGCCCGCCGGGATGAATCACTGGGTCCTTGTACCAAGACGGTTTGTCTATGCCTTCATAACACGATTTCCAGAGAAACTGAACGATATTGCCCTGGCAGACGCCGCCCGCAGGGTGGCATGGTGGGCCCCCATCGGATATATTGCCTGGGTCGTCGGGTGGTGTACCGAAGTATCTTCTTGATGCAGGAGAGCAGTGAATGAGAGATTCGGAGCGTGTAGTATTGTTGCTGGGTCTGACAGCGGTGCTGGCGTTGCCGGCTTTCGGGACCGATTGGCCGCAGTGGCGCGGGCCGTTCTTCAATGGCTCCACCGACGAGCGGGACCTGCCGGCCTCGTGGAGCAAGACGGAGAACGTCGCTTGGGTCAGTCCTCTGCCGGGACCGAGCGGGGCCACGCCCGTGATCTCCAACGGTAGAGTCTTTGTTTCTTCCACGATCAAAGGGACGCCGGAGTTCGTGGCGCTGTGCTTCGATGCCCAGACCGGCAAGGAGCTTTGGCGCAAGCCGGCCGGCTCCGATCCGCGCAAGTTTGCCCGCAACAATATGGCGTCACCTTCTCCCGTGACGGACGGCACGAGGGTCTTCTTTCTCTTTGGCAATGGGACGCTGCTCGGCTTTGACTTCGAGGGCCGGGAGCTTTGGTCGCGCAGCATCGAGAAGGAGTATGGCAATCTCGCCTTGCAGTACGGCTACAGCAATAGTCCCGTGCTTTACGAGGGCAAGCTGTACGTCACCGTGATTCGCCGGAACAAGCCTTATCGCGATCCGCCGGCCGCGGGCCCGCTGGATTCGTTCCTCCTGGCCCTCGATCCGGCCACGGGCCAAACGCTCTGGAAGCAGCCGCGCCAGACCAACGCGTTCGACGAGGGCATGGAGACCTACAGCACCTTGATGCCGTTCGCGCGCAGCGGCAAGGTCGAGCTGCTGATGACCGGCGGCGATTTCATCACGGCCCACGATCCCGCCACCGGCAAGGAGCTCTGGCGTTTCGAGCACTGGCACGAGAAGGTCCGCGATTCGCGGGTCATTCCTTCTCTGGTGACAGGGGAGGGTCTGATCTTCGGGTCGCGCCACAAGCACAACCCCGTCTTCGCTCTGGAGCCGCCCACCGGCGAGAGCGCCGCACGCATCGTTTGGGAATTCGCGGAGGCGGCCCCGGATTGCAGCACGCCGCTGTTCTATGAGGGCCGGCTGTACGTGTTCGACGGCCTCAAGCGGAAGATCGTGACGTGCCTGGACCCCAAGACCGGCAAGACGTTCTGGCAGGGCAAGCTCAGTGCCCGCAGTCAGTGGTGGTCGTCGCTGACGGCCGCCGACGGCAAGCTTTACGTCATCAGCGAGAACGGCGAAATCGTGGTGCTCCGGGCCGGCGGCAACGAGTTCAAGGTCCTCTTTGAGGTGCAGATCAAGGAGCCGCTCATCCAGTCGTCGATTCCGATTGCCGACGGGCACCTGTTCATTCGGACCGCCGAAGATCTGTACTGTATCGGCAAGTAGCCTTCAAGTAGGGTGGGTTCTTAACCCACGCGTCATCGCAATCGAGACGTCCTTAACGCGCGGGTTAAGAACCCACCCTACGAGGTTGTCATGTGGAGCCTTTCTATGATGCAGATAAGATCCTTCGCGATGTGCTGGATATTTCTTGCCGTTCCGGCCTTCTGTGCAACGAGCGGCCAGGATCAGCTCAAGGTCCGAATCACCTGGGGTCACATGTCGCAGGTGACGGCACCTTTCTACATCCAACTCAACGGCAAAGAGGTGAAGGTCACTGAGATCGCGGGGATTGGCTTGGAACCTGACGATCAGTCGCGCGATACGGTTTGCGAGACTCGGTCGGGCCAGGGAGATGTGGACGGCGTCGAGTTCACGGTCCGGTATGCTCCCAGAGAGGTCAAGCCGGTGGAGAAGGTGCACCGGATCTGGGCCGATCTCCTCGCCCAGAGCGATACCGACACCGTGCGGCGGCTTCGGCAGGACCCCGCCTATCGGCCGGACTCGCGCGTGCTGACGATCCAGATGGACCGCGACGGAACCAGGGGCTTCAGTGTCACGGTGGACCAGTTGCTTGGGACTAAGGTGTTCTGGGTGCCGTCGCTGGATATCTATATGACGGCGGGGGACGGTGCACCGTCGTTTGCCGAGCACCAGAGTCAGCTTGCGGCGTACAAGGGCAAGCGCATCCTCGAGCAGATTCAGACAGAGCCGGAGGCGTCCTATGAGCAGTACACCGGCCACTGGGAGGACATGGGCAGTCCGGCGTACAAGCATCCGACCCAGCCGGCCCCCGGCCACGTCGTCGGGCTGACGTGGGACAGTGCCCTGTACAAGTTCGGCGTCGATCGCGGGGCGGGGGTTTGGAACGACTATGGCAATCTCGACCGGCTGCGCTTCTGGTACGACTTCGGCGATTTGTCCAAGGGAATCCAGCCCTTCTGGAAGGGTCAGCGGCTCCAGGAGGGGCTCCCCGTCCTCACGACGACCATCGAGCGGGAGGGCCTGCGCTTCGAAGTGGAGCAGTTCGCCTGTCCGCTGCACGGGCCGCCCCAGGAACGGCGCGGGGACATGCCCATGGTCTTGCTTCAGAAGCTTGCGGTGACAAGTTTGGAGAGGACGGGGGGGGCGGTCTTCCTGCCGCTGCATCATCGCCGGGAATATGCGGCCGACGACAGGTCCGAGGTGGTCTGGCACCAGGAGGCCAATGCCCTTGTGTTCGAGGAAAGCGTGTCGCGCCGGACGCTGTTTACGGTCGAAGGCTCCGGCGTGGCCGTCGCCTCCTGCGTTACGAGGGACGATATCCAGCCCCCGCAGAAGAATAAGCACTGGAAAGATTGTGAGCTGGTGCTGACGTTTCCCTTGACCAAAGGGCAGACCAAAGACCTCGTGATCAAGCTGCCGTCGCCGGTCGTGGAGCCGCGGGACCGTGGCACGCTTCTCAAGCTGGACTACGGCAGCTCGCGCGAGGCCTCGCTGCGGTTCTGGACCGACTGGGTTCAGCGGGGCGCCCAGTTCCGCGTCCCGGAGAAAGTCGTGAACGACCTGTTCCGGGCCAACCTTTGGCACGCTCTGCGTCTGCCCCGGCGGCACGGCGGCAGCGAGGACGGAGTTCAGATCGACCTGCCCTATTCGAATTTCGCCTACGACCAGCGGGGCACGCCCTGGCCGGTCAATCAGGCCGTCTACGTGGATTACATGATCTACGGGCTGCGCGGCTACCCGGACGTGGCCGCCGAGGAGTTGCTGACGATGTATCGCGGCAATCAGGAGCCCAACGGCCACGTCAAAGGCTACGCGAACTGGGGCGTCTACACGCCTTCGATGATCTATACGGTGGCGCAAAACCATCTCCTCTCCGGCGACCGGCAGACCTTTGAGCGGCTTTTGCCCTATACGCTCAAGGCCCTCGACTGGTGCCTCCAGCAGGTGCGGGAAGCCTCCGGCAGCGCCGGCTTGGTCCGTGCGCCTCTCAACGATCTGACGGGCGACGGTGTCTGGGCCTTCAACCAAGGGTACCTGTACGCGGCCTTCGATACCTTGGGCAAAGCCCTCCAACAAGTCGGACATCCGCGTGCACAGGAATGTCTCGATGCGGCCGAGAGCTTCGGCAAGTCCGTCGCACGTGGCTTCGGGGCCAACACGATGCGTTCGCCTCTCGCGCAACTGCGCGACCACACGTGGACGCCTTACGTGCCGTGCGAGGCCACCAGGCCGGGCCGACGCTTCGAGCAATGGTATCCGACCGACGTGGATACGGGGGCCATGCACCTGTTGCGGCTCAAGGCGTTGCCCGCTCAGGGACTGCTGGCCGATTCGCTCCTGAACGATCACGAGGACAACCTGTATCTGCATGGCTGGGGCATGGCCAACGAGCCCGTCTACAATCCCCAGGCGACGGCGTACCTCCTGCGGGACGATCCCAAGGCCGCGATCCGAGCTTTCTACAGCTATGTGGCCTGTGCCTTCAGCCACTCGGCCCTGGAGCCGGTCGAGCACCGCTGGACGTGGGGCCAGTACTTCGGCCCGCCCAGCACGGACGGCGCCTGGTTTGAGTTGTACCGGATCATGCTCATCCGCGAGCTCGATGACGGCTCGCTCCTGCTCCTGGGGGCGACGCCGCGCAAATGGCTGGCGGATGGCCGGCAGATCGTGATCGAACGAGCGCCGACGTACTACGGCGACATCTCCCTGACTGCGGACAGTCACGCCGGCGCGGGTTCCTTGACCGCCAGCATTGAGACGCCGCAGCGAGCGTCAACGAAGCGACTGATCGTGCGCCTCCGCCATCCCGAGGCCAAACGGATACAATCCGTCACAGTCAATGGCCGGAACTGGACCGGCTTCGACGTGCAGAAGGAATGGGTCGTGATCGACAAGCCCGTTGAAACGAAGTACGTCATCGAGGCACGATATTGATGGCAGGTGCTATGTTCGTAGTGACGCCGTGAGGCGTTTCTTGAATATGCCCTTACGGGCACACTACAAACGGAGATGCCACGCGGGGTTGGGCATGTCGAGGAGAGACTTATGAAGCGTTGTGCTTGGCTGATTGCCTTTGCTTTCATGATGGTGTCCGGCGCCTGTATGGCAGGGCAAACGCGGGAATTGGCCGACGAGGTGCGGGACAAGGGCGGGATCGCTTTCTGTGCTCGCGCCGAGACGGGGGACTGGGACCTGTTCCTGTGCCGGCCGGATGGGTCGGACTTACGCAACGTCACGCACACGCCCCAGTACAACGAGGCCGCACCGCAATTCTCTCGCGATGGTCGCAGATTGCTCTACCGGCGACTGCCGCGGAACGAGACCATCAGCGGCAACCGTTACGGCGAGCAGGGACAGCTTGTCTTCGCCGACAGCGACGGCACGGGTGCCCAAGTCTGCGGCGAGAGCGGGCAATACCCCTGGGCAAGCTGGAGCCCGGACGGCAAGCAGATCGCCTGTCTCTCGATCAAAGGGGTCTCGTTCGTTGACATCGCCGGCAAGCAGACCGTCCGCACGCTCGAACGCCAGGGCTTCTTTCAGCAACTGACCTGGTCGCCCGACGGCCAGTGGCTCAGCGGCGTCGCGAACTCATTCGGCACCGGCTGGAGCGTCGCGCGCATGAACGCCGGGACGGGCGCGGTCAATGCCGTCAGTCGGGTCGATTGCTGCACGCCCGACTGGTTTCCCGATGGCCGAGAGATGATTTTCTCTAATCGGCCGCCCGGCCAGAAAGGAAACAGCGGCCAGGGCTGGACGCAGTTGTGGAGGGCCGACGCCGAGGGCCAGACCCGCCGGCTCGTCTACGGCGAGGACGGCCGGCACGTCTATGGCGGACACGTCTCGCCGGACGGCAAGTACGTGCTCTTTACCGGCAACATGCGCGAGGATGGCGACCCTGAGAATGCCGGCTCTCCGATGGAATTGCTGCGGCTGGCGGATGCCCCGATCATCGGCGGCGAGAGCAAGGAGTTGCGGGCGCTGCATCCGGAGGCGCAAAGCGGTCCCGTCCTGATCTTGCCGGCCGGTTGGGAGCCGTGCTGGACGTTCGCCAAGATCGAGCTCGGCCTTTCAAAGGATGAGGCAAATGATGTAGCGAAACTGGCGGCGGAGGTACGGGACAAGGGCTGGATTGTCTTCAGTGCCGCGAACGATAGTGGCGATTGGGATCTCTTCCGCATGCGGCCCGATGGCTCCGACCGGCGGAAACTCACCGACACGCGCCAATACAACGAGGCCGGGGCGAGGTTCTCCCCGGACGGCAAGAAACTGCTGTACTACCGAATGGCAGTTGCGGCGAAGGTGGACAACAACACCTACGGGACCTACGACTTGGTCATCGCCAACGCCGACGGCAGCGATGCGGTCGTTTACGGCAACGGCTTCCGCTGGGCCTCGTGGGGTCCGGATGGCAGCCGGATCGCCTGCTTGGACAAGACGGGAGTCCAGATCGTCGATCTGGCCAGCCGCAAAATTCTGCGACAGATTCCGCGCAGCGGGATCGTCCAACAGTTGGGCTGGTCGCCGGACGGCAAGCAGCTCGTCGGCACAGCCAACGGCCTCGGCGTGGCTTGGACCATCGGCTGTTTGGATGCCCAGACCGGGCGGATTCACGCGGTCAGCGAGATCGACCGATACAACTGCACGCCCGACTGGCTGCCCGATTCCGAGCACATCATCTACTCGCGCGGCATCGTTCCGGAGAAGACCGGATGGGCCCAGCTATGGGTGGCGAAAGCCGATGGCACGGACCGGCAACTGCTCTACGCTGAGGAGGGCCGGCATATGTACGGCGGCGGCGTCTCGCCGGATGGCGAGTACGTGCTGTTCACCCGCAGCGAGGTGGACTTGGGCAAAGTGGACAACTCGCGGACTCGCATGGCGATCATTCGTCACCAGGATACGCCGATGGTCGGCGGCAGCGATGGGTCATTACGCAAAGAGTTTCCCAAGGCCCGGACAGGTCCCATGCTAGACCTCTCCTGGGGCTGGGAACCCACATGGACGATGAAGACGGACTATTGATTGTTGACGACCGGCAATCTGCAAATCATCAATCATCCTTCATCAATTATCCATTCTCAATAGCCTCGTCGTTCCATCGCCCGCAGTCGGGCGATTCGCTCTTCAGTCGGCGGATGCGTGCTGAAGAGCTTGCCCATGCCGCCCGTCAGCGGCTGGACGATGAACAGGCTGCTCTGCGTGTCCGGCACCGGCAGGGGGATGCGTTTGTTCGCCGCGTCCAGCTTCTGGAGCGACCGGGCCAGCCCCTCCGGGTCTCCGGCCAACTCAGCGCCGGAGCGGTCCGCTTCGTACTCCCGCGAGCGGCTGATTGCCATTTGGATGATGAGGGCGGCGATCGGGGCCAGGACCATCAGCAGGATTGCGATCAGCGGATTGCCGCGCCGGTCATCTCCGTGTCCCCCTCCCGTGAAGACGAAAATGCGGGTCAGCATGGTGATCGCGCCGGCCATGATGGCCGCGATCGTGCTGATCAGGATATCGCGGTTCTTGACGTGGGAAAGCTCGTGGGCGAGGACGCCGCGCAGCTCGTTATCGTTCAGCATCTGCCGCAGGCCCGCCGTCACGCACACCGCGCTGTGGCGGGGTCCGCGACCGGTAGCAAAGGCGTTGGGGGCCGCCGCCGGAGAGATATAGACGCGCGGCATCGGCAGACCCGCCCGCTGGGAGAGCTGCTCGACGGTCTGCCAGAGCGTTGGATCGTCGTCCGGTCCGATTTCCTGGGCCCGCATTGTCGCCAGGGCGATCTTGTCGCTGAAGAAGAAGGCGACCAAGTTCAGCGCACCGCCGAGGATGAAGGCGTAGACCAGACCGCCGTTGCCGCCGATCAGGTAGCCGATGCCCAGGCACAGGCCCATCAGCGAGCCCATCAGGATCGTTGTCTTCATGTTATTCCACAGTCCGTTCATGGTACATCACCTTCAACACGATTGAGTACAGGGTCCTTCTCTATCTCTATAATCGTTGCACCTACCTATATATACGCGATCCGGTTCGGATGGTGCAAGATTGGTGCCACCGGAAACAGGAGCTTGGGCGTTTCTGAGCGAAAAACCCACAATCCCACATTGCCAACACTGGCCTTGTTTGTGATTGTGGAATTGTGGTATGCTGAGCGGCGGTTGTGGGTTTCTGGAACCACCGGGAGATGGCGGAAGTTGGTTGAGCGGCTCAGAAAGGCGTTAGAACAGTACTGGGGCTACACGGAGTTCCGGCCTTTGCAGAAAGAGGCGATGGAATGCCTCTGCACCGGCCGGGATGCGGTGGTCGTTCTGCCTACGGGCGGCGGCAAATCGCTATGCTTCCAGGCCCCGGCGGTAACCACGCCCGGGCTGGCGGTCGTGGTTTCACCCCTGATTTCCCTGATGAAGGACCAAGTGGACGCCCTGACCGAGTGCGGCGTGCCGGCAGCCCGGATCGATAGCTCGCTGACTCCCGAGGAGCGGGAGGCCGCCCTGGATCGAGTCCGAAAGCGGCAACTGAAGTTGCTGTACATCTCGCCCGAGCGGCTGGTGTCGGACGGCTTCAGTAAGTTCTTGCAAACGCTGGACTTATCATTCATCGCCATCGACGAGGCCCACTGCATCAGCTTCTGGGGCCACGATTTCCGGCCGGAATACCGCCAGCTCGGCTCCTTGCGGCAGATCTTCCCCAACGTGGCCATCGGCGCTTACACCGCCACGGCCACCGAGCAGGTCCGCCGGGATATTGCCGAGCAACTGCGGCTCAAGGACCCGGCCATGCTGGTCGGCTCCTTCGACCGGCCCAACCTGATCTACAAGGTCCGCCCCCGCAGCGGGGTGGTCAAGCAGGTCTGCGAGGTGCTCGACCGCTACAAGGGCGAGTCGGGCATCATCTACTGCATCCGTCGTAAGGATGTGGAGCACATGGCGGAGTCACTGACGGCCAAAGGTTACCGGGTGGCGCCGTACCACGCCGGGATGACCGACGAGGCCCGCAAGAATAATCAGGACGATTTCGTGGCCGAGACGATCGACACGATCATCGCCACCGTGGCCTTCGGTATGGGGATCGACAAGTCCAATGTGCGGTACGTCATCCACGCCGGCATGCCGAAGTCGCTGGAGCATTACCAGCAGGAAAGCGGCCGCGCTGGACGCGATGGCCTGGAGGCGGAGTGCTGGCTCTTCTATTCCGGCGGCGATTACGGCGTCTGGAAGAGCATCCTGATGGATAGGGACCCGACTTCATCCACCCCACCAAATCCTCAGGCCCAGGAGATCGCCTTGGCCAAGCTCGCCCGGATGTACAGCTACTGCACGGACGCACTCTGCCGTCGCCGGACGATTCTGGAGTACTTCGGGCAAGCGTATCCGCAGGACAACTGCGGCACGTGCGACATCTGCCTCGGCGACGTGGACTTGGTGAGCGATGCCGTGGTCACCGCGCAGAAGATCCTGTCGTGCATCCTGCGCCTGGGTCAGCGGTTCGGCGCGGGCTACACGGCCCTGGTCCTGACCGGCTCGCGCGACCAGCGCATCCTCGACAACAAGCACGATGCCCTGAGCACCTACGGCCTACTGAAGGACTATGACAAACGCACCGTCCACGACTGGATCGAGCAGTTGGCGGGCCAGGGCTTCATCGAGAAGACCGGCGAGTACAACGTTCTGTCCGTCACCGAGAAGGGCTGGCGGGTCATCCGCGAGGAAGTCACGCCGCGACTGCTAAAGCCGGCGGAGAAAGCCGGGAAACCCGAGCGCAAGACCAAGGTGGAAGCTCAGTCCTGGGAAGGCGTCGACAAGGGTCTGTTTGAGGCATTGCGCCGCTTGCGGGCCTCGCTCGCGAGCGAGCGGCACGTTCCCGCCTATATCATCTTCGGCGATGCGGCCCTGCGGGACATGGCCCGGCGTCGGCCTTCGACACTCCAGCGATTCCTCAACGTCCGCGGCGTCGGCGAGACGAAATGCGAGCAGTACGGCCGGATCATGGTCGAGAAGATTCGCGCCTACTGCCTCGAACACGCCCTCGAAATGGACCGCTGAGAAACAATCTCAAATTGTCAAAGAACGAGTCACAAGTCCTTTCTCCTCCGGTACTTACCGCTGCTCTCGCCCTTCCGCTGCCGCCCAATTGGCTTTGTTTGACGCGTCCGACAGAAGTCGGCTTCAAGCGGCGCGCGTGAAGCCCAGATCGTCAGGAAACGGACCGTGGAAAGCCCAAATCCTTTTCGGCAGACGCGCAAGCACGTTCCCGCCGGCGTGAGCGGCCGTCCCGAGTTGTGCCGAGAGCCGAAAAACGGCCGTTTGGGCCTTGGCTCGCACGAGATTTCGCATTTTCGCGCAGACCGAAGCCCGCAGGATGTTCCAGCCCGTGATCTTGAGGTAGATCGCCTGGAATACCCGCCGCCGGCCCCGCACCCGCAGGCGGCCCAGGCCCAAGCGGCGTTTGAGGGCACTGTTGGTGCTCTCGATGCCATTGCGGCGGCGATAGCGTTCGCGAAAAACCTCCGTCTGCTGTTCCCGCCGCCGGCCCGCCACGCGCCGCTGCTTGGCCGTATGCTCCAGATGATAACCATCGGGACCCTCTTCGACCGGGCACTGCCGGCGGTACGCACAGCGACCGCACACGGCGGCCGGCATCGTGGTGCGCGTCTTGCCCTTGGCCGGGTCGTGAACCGAGGTCACCGGCGTCTGACCATCCGGGCAGCAGACCACCTGCTCCGTCGCCTCGTCGATGACGAAGTCGTCGATATTCAGATCGTCCGGCCGTTCGGCCGGCGCCGCGCCCGGTACCGGGCCGACCAGTTCCACGCCATAGCGCTCGGCGAGTTGGACGTTCTCCTCGCTGGGGTAATGCGTGTCCCCCAACAGTTCTTGCGGCAGCAATTGGGAGGCCCGCAGATCCGCCAGCACCGGCGCCACCGCCTTCTCATCCGGCGCGGCCGCCGTCTGGGGCAGGACGCAGGTAATCAACTGCGCCTCGTTGTCCGGATGACAGGTCTCCGCGATCTGGGCCTGATAGCCCGGCCCTTTATAGCCGTCGTACGTCGCGTCCGGATCGGAGGGGTTCTGCATCACGGTCTTGCCGGTTTTGGTTTTGACGAGCACCTTCTCCTCGTGGACCTCACACTGCTCGTAGAAGATGCGTTCCATCGCCCGGTACGTAGAACGCTTCGCAGGGGCCGGCTGGTCGGCAAAGTGCCGCAGCACCTGGTACAGGTCCTCGGCCACCTGCTGCCGCAGCCGTCGCCGCGATGGGCGGTCGGGGGCGGTGTCGGCAAACAGCCGCAGATCGCTGGGGGCATAGCGCTCCCGCAAGGCCGGATCCAGCGCCGCGTACGCCGCCGGATCATGACGTTGGATCTGGGTCAGGAAGCGCTTGAGCGCCACGCCCAGCAGCCGGGTGCGGCCCAACTGGGCCATGTCGCTGAACACGTGCGTCGAGTCCAGCCGCTGCTGCTCGATTCGGGTTCCCAGCACCTGGACCAGACACGTGGTCACGTCGTGCATCACCTGCTGGCCCAGCTCGTCTTGCGCGCAGTAGTCCTGATAGCGTTCCAGGGTCCGGACCGACAGATCGTGGCCCTGGGCCTCGAGGTTCAGGGCATAGTGGACCTCCGTGTGAAACCGGTAGGCCTGCACCGCCTGCTCCTTCGTCCAATTCATACACTCCCTCAGCAGGATCAGACCAGCCATCGAGTACAACTCCTGGGTCGGGCGGCCCAGGCGGGGGTGGAAGTGCTGACTCAGAGCCCGCACCGGCAGCAACTCCAGGATGACATGGCGAAACACGCCGGGCCAGTTCTCCTCCAGCCACTGCTGGTTGGCCGCCGTCAGAGCCGGCGGATAGGGGTCAAACAGGCGTCCTTGTCGGGGGTTCACAATCCGTTGCATAAGGGCTCCAAGTCCTGGGCTGATAACGACTTACAGTCTAATCCGCACCCTCGGCCTGTCAAGTCAAAAAACAACATAAATACAGATAAAATAACGATTTATCGCAAACTCCGTGACATTGTGACTTTTGTCGGACGCGTCTTGTTTCGCACGATAGGCATCGGAATACTGGAATGATGGAATAGTGGAATGATGAGGTGCCTCGACCGGCGGCAATTGGGTTCATTTTGCACGATCGGGCCCGAAATTGGGTTCGTTTTGCACGTTTGACCCCGGCGGCGGTCCCGCCTGCCCATCCGGACGCAAATTGGCTTCGTTTCGCACGTTTTGCTCTGGTGGCACCGGCGGGGCCGACCTGCCGCCCCGCGCCCACCGCCGGGCGCCCCCGGCAGAATGGCTTCGTTTTGCACAGTCAACCCCGCAAATTGGGTTCGTTTCGCACATTTTCCCTGTCTGGCACCCCGGCCCGCCTGCCGGTTTGGCTGAATTGGGTTCGTTTTGCGCATTTTGCCCTCCGCAGGCCGCAGGCCGGGCGGTCGCGCTGCGAGCCTGCATCCAATCCGCGATCCGCAATCGAGAAATTGGCTTCGTTTTGCACGCTCGATCCCAGCAGGGCACGCCCGTTCCTGTCCATCCAGGCGCAAATTGGCTTCGTTCTGCACGATTGCCCTGCGCGGCCCCACCTGCCCGGGAGAACTGGCTTTGTTTGTACACTCGTTAGAAATCAAGGAACTGTGTCTTGCGCAGAGGCCCAGGGAAGCAGGGTCCGAAATGGGTTCGATCTTGCCCTTCTCTGCGCCTCCGCGTCCCCGCGCGAGTAAGGTCTTGGTTCCGGCCGCAGGCCGCGCTGCGATCTCGATGTCTCTGTTATTAGGTCATTTCACCATAATAAGACGCTTCTCGACACCCGCCTGTTGACGCAAAAAGCCAGAATCCCGCAGAAATTCTGACGGCAGACCGGAGGCGGTAGGCCATAGGCCGTAGGGACGGAGGACAGACTGGGAACCGAGAACTGGGAGCTGTCAACTGGTGCTTAACCCCAGAGGACGCTGAGGGACGCCGATTTCTCCTGCTGGGAACCAAGAACAAGGGCAAGAAACGAAGCGAGTCCCGACGGGGACGAAAGAACACCTCCGGCGTGTCCCCGGAAGTCCAAGAGCCTCCAATAGAATGGACGCTCGGCTCCCTGTGTCACCCCCGCGCAGGCGGGGGTCCAGTCCACCCAACGGATACTGGATTCCCGCCTGCGCGGGAATGACAAGAAACAGGAACGCTCCTGTGGATTATCATTGTGTTGGAGGCTCTAAGGTTTTTTCCCCCGGCTTTCCACTCGGGACCTGTCCATTTTGTCGCCCTTTTGCCCCTGTCTCTTGCCTATCTCGCCCGCTCTTGGCATAATCTTCACCTGAGAGACACCCCCGGTAAAGCTGCGACAAGGCACTTGGCGGTCCTGGTAGACCGGACGGGGCCAATACGGTCGGAATGAACGGGAGGGCGGCAAGAGTCCGAGTGCCGGGCGAAAAATGCGACAAACGAAGACCATAACAGGTGGTAGTTCCCGTCATGCGAGCGCAGGCACTGGGAATCTGTTTGCTTCTGAGATGCCCGGCCCGCGGTACGAGCCGAAGAAAGCGCCACATTTCGAGCCGGAGCGAATTGTGCTTGCCAAAGGCAGCCTGGACGACCCAGAACGAGCCGGGCTTGTCGAGCGTATCTGCGCCCTGTATCCCCAGGCGCAGATTACCCGGCGGTTGGACGTGCCGCACAACCGCATTGACGTGATGGGAACGGACCTTCTGGGGCAGCACTACGAAGGCAAAAAGACCTTGCTTTTCGGGGTGCACCAGAGCGCGCTACGCTACAGCGACGAAGGGAGCAACACATGCCCGAATTATTGGCAGTTCTCCCCCTATGGTTTCTGCCCGTATGACTGTCAGTACTGTTACCTGGCGGGCACGCCGGGCGTGAAGTATTCTCCGATGGTCAAGGTTTTTGTCAATCTGCAGGACATTCTTGCGCAGATAGAGCGCGTCGCGTCCGGCTTCACCCAGCCGACGTCCTTCTACCTGGGGAAGCTCCAGGATGGGCTGGCTCTGGATTCTCTGACGGGTTATTCCCGGGTGATGGTGCCATTTTTTGCGTGGCAGTTGCACGCGCGATTGATCCTGCTGACGAAGAGCGCCGACATCGATAATCTGTTGGGTCTCGACCACGGTCGCCATGCGATCCTTTCCTGGAGTCTCAATCCTCCGGAAATCTCCGCTGCCTTTGAGCGAAACGTTTCCTCGCCCGCGGAGAGAGTGACGGCCATGCAGAGGTGCGCCCAAGCGGACTACATTGTGCGAGCGGTGATCATGCCGATTATCCCCGTTCCGGGGTGGCAAGAGATCTACACGAGATTCCTGGAGAGCCTTCTGCCGGTGGTGCCCTTGCAGCGGATCACGCTCGGCCAGATTTGCAGCTACCGGGGAGCATTGACGCTCATGGAGACCAAATTGGGCAAAGGCAATCCGATCTCCCAACGCCTCGACAGGCGAAGATCGGCCGATGGCCGCGTCCGCTTCCCATTTGCTCTGCGGGTCCAGGTCTATCGGTATCTGATTGACTGTATAAGGAGAATCCGACCTCGTTTGGACATAGGCTTATGTCTGGAGGAACACAGGGTCTTCGAGGCTCTCAACCTGCGGGATGCCGTCGGCCGCTGTAACTGCGTGGTATAGAGGGGAACAAGGGCAAGAAACGAAGTGCGTCCGGCCAGGGACGAAAGAACACCTCTTGCCCCGAGAGAGTACCTGACAACATCCGGTTTTCCTTCGGTTCACCCCAAGAATGTGAAATGTGTAGGTTTGACCCCCAGCTTCCCCCCCAAGAATGTGAAATGTGTAGGTTTGACCCCCAGCTTCCCCCGCCATGCGGTAGCCTCGGGGACATCTCACATGTCTGCGCGGACATACCCCATGTTAATTTGTATTTTGAGGGCTGGCCCTGGCCCCCCGCCGGCCCTGGCCCCCCGCCGGCCCTGGCCCCCCGCCCGGGTGGGACCATTCGAGGGGGGAGGAAAGCGAATCTCCGGGACCCCCTCCTTATTTCGCCGGCGCATTGAGTATGTCGTCCCCAGATCTCGCGGCCTTCCCGGAAGTCGCCGGCTGCGTCGATTCCAGGTAGCGGAAGAACTCCGCCTTGGCGTCGAGCATCAGGGTCGCATTCTTTCCCAGCGCCCGATAGCTTTCCAGCGTGCGGAAGAAGGCGAAGAATTCCGGATCGGCGCCATAGGCGGTCCCGTACGTCTTCGTGGCCTCGGCGTCGGCCGTGCCGCGAATCTCCTCGGCCTTGCGCTCGGCCTCCGAGCGAATCTCGCGCAACTGCTTCTCCATGGTGCCCAGGATCTCCTGACTGCGTCCCTCGCCCTCCGAACGGAACCGCGCCGCGATGCTCTGGCGTTCGGAGACCATGCGGCTCTCCACCTGCCGGCGGACCGATTCGATGTAGTTGATGCGCTTGATGCGGACATCGACGATTTCGATGCCCATTTCCGGCATCAGCCGGGAGGCGGCGGCCAGCATCTTCTGCTCCAGACCCTCCCGCCCCACCTTGGGTTTGGCCAGGGCCACGTCGTTGCGGACCGGCGCCTCCTCCAGCTTGGCGGGGTCCACGTCCCAGTCGCGCGACCGCACGACCTCTTCCAGGTCGGCGCCGGAGACGATATCGCGCACCACGGAATCGAGGATATCGTCCAGGCGGGTGCGCGCCCCGAGCTCATCCCGGACCGAGCGGAGGAACTTCAGGGGATCGACGATCCGCCAGCGGGCGGTCGTGTCGACCACGATGAACTCGCGGCCCAGGGTGGGAATCTGGCTCACGTCGCCGTCCCAGGCCAGCAGGCGTTTGTCGAACCGGCGGACCTCCTGGATGAACGGGCGTTTCCAGTGCAGCCCCGGCGTGGTGACCACATCGCCCACGGGCTCTCCAAACTGCACGATGATCCCCTGTTGCGCCTGGTCGATGACGAACAGGCCGCTGCCGAGAATCACCACGGCCGCCAGGAGGCCAACCACGAGGAGGGGCAGAAGGATCTTCTTCATCGGCCCACCTCCTTCGGCTTCTGCGTTTCGCGCTTCGGTGTCTGTGTTGGTGTTTCCCGCTTCAGCGGCTGCGACGGCGGCTCGGGCAGCGGCGTCGGCGCCTCGCGCAGGTGCAGCAGGGGCATCGGCGTGCCCTGCCCCTCCTGGACCACCACCACCGACCCCAGCTCGGGCAGGACTTCGGAAAGAGTCTCCAGGTACATGCGCCGGCGAGTGACCTCCGGGGCCGCCTGATACTCGGCGAGGATCGAGCGAAACCGCGCCGCCTCGCCCAACGCCTTGTTGGTCCGCTCCGCGGCGTACCCTTGCGCCTCGGCGATCGCGCGGTTGGCTTCGCCCCGGGCCCGCGGAATCGCCTCGTTGGCCTGTTTGGTCGCCTCGTTGATCATGCGCTCCTGCTCCTGCCGCGCCTCGTTCACCGCGTTGAAGGCCGGCTGGACGGCGGTGGGCGGCACCACATTCTGCAGTTCCACCGTCACGATGTGGATGCCCGTCTGGTACAACTCCATGGCCGCCTGGATCTCGTCGCGCGCGGTGCCGGCGATCTTCACGCGCGCCGTGGTCAGGACTTCGCTGCCCAGATGATTGCCGACGACCCGCCGCATCACCGATTCCGAAATATCGCGGAGCGTCCGCGTGGGCTCCCGCATGCTGTAAATGAACTTGATCGGGTCGGCGATGCGGTACTGCACCACCCACTCGACGTCAATGATATTGAGGTCCCCGGAGAGCATCAGGGATTCATCCGGAAAATCGCTCTGGACGTACCGCGTGGGCTGGCCCGCCGCGGCCGTGCGGAAACCGAATTCCTCCTTGAGCACCCGCTCGGTGGCCACGTGTTGCGCGCCGTCGATTCCGAAAGGCAACTTGAAGTGGAGGCCGGGAGCCGTGGTCTTGATCACCGCCCCGAATCGTTTGACCACCGCCTGCTCTTCCGGCTGCACGGTGTAGATCATGGTCAGCCCACCGATGGCAAGCAGCAGTAGGATGAGGCCGGCCACGAAGATCGGCAACCAGCGGCGCAGCTTGGCGAGCACCACAGCGAGGTCGACATTATCAGAATCGTCAAAATGTCTCATGGAGGCATCATATGCGGTCCGCCGGCTCCCGTCAAGCGCCCCGCCGGCTCTTTTGCTGACATTTCCCGGGCGGCGTCCCGGAAGACCGGGGCGAACTAAAGGCGCGCGGTCCTTTTTCCGGAGGTATCCGGGGCGGAAGAGCGGTAACAACCGGTAGTCGGTGGCCGGTAGTCGGTAGTCAGGAGTCGGTAGTCAGGAGTCGGTAGTCAGTCCGTCCTCTGCCTTCCGTCCTCCGTTCTCCGTGTCCTCGGGCTTTCTGTGGTGAGCAAGCAGTTGTCGGCAGTCTGTAGTCGGTAGTCGGTGAAGCAGGGGGCCAGGGGTCAGCTACAGTCTGCGGCCTGTCGCCTCCGGCCTCCCTTCTCCGTGCCCTCGGTGCAGGACCATCACGAGCAGCAGCAGGGCGCCCCAGGTGAACTCTTTGGTGAAGTTGTTGATGTAGGGTCCGGCGTATTCCTGAAAGCGCAGGAGGTTCAGGCCGCTGGATAAGAACTGGAGCGAGAGGACCGCCAGGAGGATGCCCCAGACTGTTCCGAAGCCGCCGCGTGGATCGACGCCCGCCAGGATGGCGACGAGGACCGCCTGGAGCAAGTAAGATGTGCCATAATCGGCCTTGGCCGAGTTGGTCCGGGCAATGACGATCAGCCCCGCGATGCCCGCCAGCAGGGCGCTGAGAACGTAGGTCTTGACTTGCAGACGCGGGACATTCAAGCCGGCAAAGACCGCAGCGGTCGGGTTCGTGCCCATCAGACACAGCCGCATGCCGAGAGTGGTCCGGCTCAGGAGAATCTGAAGCGCCAACGCACAGAGCAGGAACAGGACCAGCGGGATGGGGAGGTACAACAAGGTTCCGTTGCCGAGGGTCTGGAACGCGTCGGGGTATCCCGCCACCGCGTGGCCCTTCGTCAGCACGAAGGCGATCCCCATGAAGAGCTGCATGGTGCCCAGCGTCGCGAGGATGGGCGTGATGCGCAGGTAGCCGATGAGCCAGCCGTTCAGGAGGCCGCATAAGACGCTCACGGCGAGAGCCAGGCCAATGGCCGGCAGAATGTGCGTACTGTTGGCGCCGCTCTGCGCGAGGACCAGACCTGCCGCCAGTCCGGCGAGGTTGGCAATGCTGATGATCGACAGGTCGATGCCCCCTGTGATCAGGGAGACCATGATGGCCAGAGAGAATACGCCCAATTCAGGGAACTGGAAACACATCGACGCGCAGTTGCGATAGGAGAAGAAGCGGTCGCCGTTCAGGAGGCCCATCGAAAGAAAGATGGCCAGCGTCACGATCAGCAACCGGAAGAGGCTGCTTTCCCTCAGAATTGCGAGCCCAATCCGCGGAGGCTTCGGCGCTATTGTCTTCGGGTGGTTCGTCAGCATAATCCCACTCCGTGAATTCGTCGCCCGCTGGTTCGAGCGGTGATGCCGGTGCTCACGAGGATTACCCCGCCGGTCACGACCTTCTGCCAGTAGGAGGGGATATTGAGCAGGATCAGGCTGTTGTTGATCGTCACAATGAGCAGGACACCCAGCACGGTACCGAGGACCGTGCCCCGGCCGCCGGTGATGCTGGCCCCGCCGAGCACGACGGCCGCGATGACATTCAGCTCCATGCCCACGAGGTCGAAGGGATTGGCGTTTCGCATCATGCAGGCGTGCACGAGGCCCGCTACGCCGGAAAGCAATCCCGCGAGGCCATAGATGAAAAGCTGCTGTCGGCGAATCCGGAAGCCGGCCCGCTCGGCGGCTACGAGACTGCCTCCCATGGCGTAAATGCCTCGCCCCAGCATTGTCCACTGGAGCAGAAAGCCCACGAACAAGGCCGCCCCGATCAACCAGAGGAAGGAAGAGGATAGTCCGGCCGTTGTCCCGCCCGGGAGGGTTCTTTCCCACAGGGTTAGCTTGGAGAAGCGGATCATGCCTTCCGGCAGGTTATTGACAATCGTCGTGCCGATGAAGGCCAGCAGGAAGCCGCGAAAGAGACTTGCCGAACCCAGCGTCACGATCAGCGTGGGCAGTCGAAAGAAGGCGATGAAAAGGGCGTTGAACAAGCCCAGCGATGCGCCGATTGCGGCGGCCAGCAAGAACGCGATCGCTGCCGATCCCTGGAAGCCCCAAGCGAGGAGAACCTTGCTCGTGACGTACATGCTGAACGCGCCGATGGCGGCGAAGGATACGTCGATCCCGCCGGAGACCAGGACGATCAGGACGCCCATGGCGAACAGTCCCGTCACCGTGCTGCTCTGGCACAGATCGAAGAGGTTCGCGAGGCTCAGGAAGGCAGGGTTGGCCAGTCCGATGCCGACGCCCAGCAGCAGCGTGAGCAGGGCCAGCCAGAATTCCTGTCTTCGCAGCAGTCTTCGCATACCGGCGATTGATTGACTCCTACCCATCTTCCCAATCGTGCGACGGTAGATTGCTTCGCTACGCTCGCAATGACATATAGAGCCTGTCATGTCATTGCGAGGCCCGACGCGCAGCGTCGCTTCGCGCCGAGGGCGACGAAGCAATCTCCTCTCGCCTGTTCACAAGTCTGCGGCCATGCAACGCTACTCCAATCTGCCCAACTCGGTTGCCAATGTGTCTTCGTTACAGCCGGCGGCGGGAAGCTCTTTGACGATTCGGCCCCGGTGCATCACCAGGATACGGTGACACACCTCGACCAACTCCGGCAGATCATCCGAGATCAGGAGAACCGCCATGCCGTTTCGGGCCAACTCCCGGATCTTTTCGTGCACCTCGGACTTCGCGCCAACGTCAATGCCGACCGTGGGACCGTTGAGGATCAGAATCTTCGCTTGGGTGGCCAGCCAGCGGCCCAGCACGACCTTTTGCTGGTTGCCGCCCGACAGGCTCGCCACGGGCATGCGGGCCGACGGAGCCTGGATTCGCAGTTCGGTCATCCATCGACCGACCACACGTCGCAGGGAGGCGGGCTTGATCCACCCCACGCGGCCGGCGAGTGACGACAGGCCGGAGATGGCGATGTTCCGTTCAATCGACTGTTCCGCGAACACGCCTTCCGTGAGCCGGTCCTCGGGCACATAGGCGATCCCCGCCTGAATCGCATCTTGAACCGTCCGCATCCGGATGATCTGCCCAGCAATTTCGACACGGCCCGAGTCTGCCGGCTCCAGACCGAACAGAGATCGGGCCAGTTCTGTCCGCCCTGAGCCCAGCAAACCCGTGACGCCGAGGATCTCGCCGGCATGGACCTCGAAGTGGATCGACGTGAAGGCACCCCTTCGACTCAGGTCTGCCACCTTGAGTAGAGTCTCGCCGACGTTCGCAGCGATCTCAGCCGGTCGGTTTTCAAGCTGTCGTCCGGTCATCTGGCGGACCAACTCGGCGTGACTAAATTGCGATACATCGCCCTCGGCCACCTTCTGCCCGTTGCGGAGCACGGTGATCGTGTCGCCGATCTCCAAAACTTCTTGGAGCTTGTGGCCGACGAACAGGATCGCCAGGCCTCTGTGTTTGAGTTCCCGGACGATCTCAAACAGCGTGCGCACTTCTTTGTGCGTGAGGGCGGTCGTCGGCTCGTCCATGATGAGCACCTTGGCGTTTTGGAGCAGTGCTTTGGCGATGGCGACCAGTTGCTTGTCCGCGACCGAGAGCTCACCGACCGTTTGTCCCAGATCGAGGGCACGGCCCAGCTTCTCCATCGCCTCGGTTGCCGTGCGGCGGATTCTCCGCCGGTTCACCAGTCGGACCCCGCGCTCCAACTCGGTATTGAGCGCCAGATTCTCCGCCACGGTGAGGTTGGGAAAGAGCGAGAAATCCTGGTAGATGACCTGGATTCCCTCCCGGATGGCTTGGATTGGCTCCAGGTGCGTGAACGGCCTGCCGCCGAGGGCGATGACGCCGGAATCCGGCCGGAGAGCACCGGCCATGATCTTGATGAGCGTCGATTTGCCGCTGCCGTTTTCGCCCACGAGGCAGCGAACCTCCCCTTGACAGAGTGTGACAGAGACGTCCCGCAGTGCCTGCACGCCCCCGAAGGACTTGCGGATATGATTCACGGCGACCATCTGTGCTGGCATACATGTTGCCCATCAGAACCACTGCCAGAGGCACCCCTCTGTCATTCCCGCGCAGGCGGGAATCCAGTATCCGTCGGGTAGACTGGACCCCCGCCTGCGCGGGGGTGACAGCGCGCGCGGGCCGATGGATCAGAAGTTGTAGGCGTCCATGTTCTCTTTCGTCACGTCCACCCAGGCCGAGCCGTAGAAGAGGTTGGGCTTCTCCGGGTCCTGGCGGAGTTGGTGGTAGCCCGGGACGCCGACGTCCGTGCCATTGGCCGGCTTTTTGCCTTCCAGCAGCATCACGGCGATCTTGTTCATCACGTAGCCGGCGTCGGCGGGGTCCCAGAGGCTGATCAGCTTCGTGCTGTTGCTGGCGAGATACTGGCGGCACTGGGAGACGAGTCCGGTGCCAATGACAGCCAGCTTGTTCTGGAGGCCCTTTTCCTCCACGGCCAGGCCCGCGCCGGCGGCGGTCGTCGAGGCGCTGCCTTGGATGCCCCGCAACTCGGGATATGCTTTGATCAGCTCCTTGGTCTTTTCGTACGCGGTATTCTGATTGTCGTACTCCTCGATCCGCTCGGTCACGAGCTCCATCTTCGGGTACTTTTCCTTCTGTCGGGCGATGGCGCCGTCGATCCACTCGTTGTGCGACTTCGAGGTCAGGCTCCCGACGAAGACCGCGTACTGACCCTGCTCGCTCATGTGACGAGCCAGATGGTCCATCAGGTGTGCCCCGTAGGCGAAGTTGTCGAATGCCTCGATGATCGCATCGGCGTTGACCTGGTTCGACGCCTCGTGGGACACCACGATGATGCCTCGGCTGCGCGCCTTGCGCAGGACCGGCTCGAGGGCCTCGACCGAGAACGGCACGACACAGATCGCATCGACGCCCTGGGCAATCACGTCCTCAATGATCTGGACCTGCAACGCGGCGTCGGCTTGCGCCGGGCCCAGCAGGAAGCACTTGTTCCCGGTCTCGTCCCCGAACTTCTTGACGCCCGCGCGCATCCGCTCGAACCAGGCGATGCCGTCGAGCTTGACGATGGTCGCGATGGTATACGGTCGCTTACCGGAGGACGCACGCGGCTTGCTCTTCCCGCAGGACAGCGAGAGCAAAGCCATCAGCGCCAGCACCAGGATCACAGTTCTTTTCATGGTTTACCTACGCCAAGGATTATGATGGTTGATTATTGATTATTTGTCGGTTCGCCGCAATGATTATTGGCTGGTGACAATAGGAATCATGAACCGCTATGGAGGTTTCCTCATGCTGAAGCAGAATCAAAAGAGATGGCCTTGTCTTGCGTTGGTGGCGATCAGCCTGATGATTATCGGAACTGTCCAGGCGGAGCCGGTGAGTTTTACCAAGGTCGTGCTGGACAAGACCTTCCGCTCGGAAGGCGTCGCGGTCGGAGACGTCAACCATGATGGCAAGCTCGACATCCTGGCCGGGGAGGTCTGGTACGAGGCCCCGAACTGGACGATGCACGAGCTATTGCCGGCGGGCAAGTATGACGGCAACACCGGTTATAGCAAGACCTTCGCGAACTTCGCCTGCGATGTCAACGGCGACGGTTGGATCGATTCCGTGATTACGACGATGATGGGGGAGCCCTCCCTGTGGTATGAGAACCCGCAGAACAAGCCCGGCTCTTGGAAGGTCCATACCGGGACCCGCAGCGCGTGCAACGAGACGCCGGTGTTTGCCGACCTGCTGGGCAACGGCAAGCCCGTGGCGATCTGGGGCGTGCAACCCGAAGGGTACATTGCCTGGTTCAGCATCCCGGAAGACTCCTCCAAGCTGTGGGACATGCATATCATTGCCGGTCCGAAGGCCCCGGGCAGCGAGGCATTTAGTCACGGCCTCGGCGTGGGCGATCTCAACGGAGATGGCCGCAACGATGTCCTCGTCACCCAGGGTTGGTGGGAGGCGCCTCAGGACCGCACGCAGGAAAACTGGAAGTTTCACCGGGCGGACTTCCGCCCGGACTGCGCGGACATGGTCGTCTATGATGTCGATGGCGATGGCGACAACGATGTTATCACCAGCTCGGCCCACAACTACGGTATCTGGTGGTTCGAGCAACTGCCGAGCGAGAAGTTCGAGAAGCACGAGATCTGCAAGACGTTCTCGCAGACTCATGCGATCCGGCTGGCGGACCTCAACCGCGACGGGATCATGGACTTTGTCACGGGGAAACGCTACTTCGCCCACAACGGCAAGGACCCTGGCGCCTTCGAGCCGGCCTTGCTGGTCTGGTTCGAGATTCAGCGGCCTGAGAAGGGCAAGGCCCAATTCGTCCAGCACACGATCGATGAGAATTCCGGGATCGGGACCCAGTTCGAGGTCGTGGACATCAATGGCGACGGCCGAATGGACATCGTCACGGCCAACAAGAAGGGCGTCCACTTGTTCCTGCAGGGCGGAACTTCGGAATCCGTCGCGCTCTTTGACGGCAAGACCCTGGATGGCTGGGAAGGCAATGCCGACTTCTTCCACGTCCAGGATGGCGCCATTGTCGCGGGCAGTCTCAGCAAGCCGACGCCGCGCAACGAATTCCTTTCCACCAAGAAGCCGTATGGCGACTTCGAGCTGCGGCTGAAGGTGAAGCTGCTGGGGGACCCCAAGACAGCCAACGCCGGAATTCAGATTCGCAGCCGGCGCATCCCGAATCACAACGAGATGATCGGCTACCAGGCGGACATGGGCCAGCAATACTGGGGCTGCCTGTACGATGAGTCACGGCGGAATAAGGTCCTGGCCCAGCCGGACGCCGCCGGATTACGGAAGACGCTGAAGGTCGGCGACTGGAACGAGTACGTCATCCGGTGCGTCGGACCTCGCATCCAACTATGGCTCAACGGCTACCAGACCGTCGATTACACCGAGCCGGACAAGTCCATCGAGCGGACCGGCCTGATCGCCGTGCAGATTCATGCGGGACCGCCTGCGGAGGCTTGGTACAAAGACATTACGGTCCGGGCCATCGAGGCATCGAATTGAGTGGGAGTTGTGCTGTGCAAGCGATTCGGTCTGCGGCAATGCGCATCGCAAGGCCGGCTGGGTGATTCGCCAGAGCCTCGATGCCGATTCGCCTTATGTCGATGCTGTGGTGCACGGCGACGGCTTGACCTCGTTGCAGTATCGCAAGGTGCAGGGCGGCCCGACGGAGGAGATGCAATCTCTGTTCAAAGCGCCGGCGGCGATCCAACTCGAGCGTCATGGCAATGTCTTCAGCCTGTCCGTGTTCTTGGACGGCCGGCTCCTTCAGCCCGTAAAATCGGTTTCCATAGCCCTGAAGGACCCGGTGTACGTCGGACTGGCTGTCTGTTCGCACGACGATGCCGTCACAGAGACGGCCCTTCTCTCGAATGTGGATTTCAAGCCGTACGGACAGGCCCAGCCGAAGAACCTGGCTATTGAAGGCACCTTGGAAACCATTTCCGGTCTGACGGGGGAGCGTCGAGTCGTTTATCGTGCCAAACGGCATTTCGAGGCGCCGAACTGGTCGCGCGATGGCAACTATCTCCTGTTCAATGGCGACGGACGCTTGTACACGATTCCCGTCACCGGTGGTGAGCCGAAGCTGCTGGATACCGGTGTGGCGACTCGCTGCAACAACGACCACGGTTTCTCTCCCGACGGCAAGTGGCTGGCGATCAGCGATCAGCATGATGGACCCTCGCGCATCTACGTGCTCCCCAGCACCGGCGGGACGCCGCGCCTGGTCACGCCCTTGGGGCCGTCCTATTGGCACGGCTGGTCGCCGGATGGGCGCACGCTCGTGTACTGTGCCGAGCGGTCGGGGAATTACGATGTGTATGCGATTCCCGTCGAAGGCGGACCGGAGCGGCGGCTGACTACGGCGGAGGGCCTGGACGATGGGCCGGAGTATTCGCCGGACGGCAAGTACATCTACTTCAACTCCGAACGCACCGGGCTGATGAAGATCTGGCGGATGAAGCCCGACGGCTCCCAGCAGGAGCAGGTGACGCTCGACTCCGACTACGCGGACTGGTTTGCGCATCCCTCGCCCGACGGCAAGACGCTGCTCTTTCTCTCCTACAACAAGGATGTCAAGGGCCATCCGGCGAACGAGGACGTTGTCCTGCGGTTTATCTCGCTGCCTGATGGCAAACCAAAGACAATGTACCGTCTGTTCGGTGGGCAGGGCACGATCAACGTTCCCTCCTGGTCGCCCGACAGCCGATCCGTCGCCTTCGTCAGTTATCGTTTCGTGGCACCGTAGAGATTGATTATGGATGATTGGTGAATGATGATTAGAAGAGGCGCCAGCCTTCCTTCTTCAATCATCAATAATCCTTAATCCTTCATCAATACCTGGGCCATTTGCCGACCGGCGAATGGGCATCTTGCTCATACCGCGGCTTCCCCATCTTGCGCACAATCATCCCTAAGGTGGCAGAGTTGACCGTTTGCAGTTCTCCGTCGGCAGTTCACCGGCAACTGGCTAGTGATGACTCTCCAAGAAGGGAGGTAACGTGCCATGGCTATACCGATTCCCAACAGAGCCGCCAGGCAGGGGGAGCCGTGGTCCCCCTTTGGCGATTTCGATCGAGCGATGAATCGCATGCTGGGCGACCTGTATCCTACTCGCGCGGAATATCCGCCGGCCAACATCTGGACGGGAAAGGACGATGTCGTTTTGACGGCGGAGCTCCCGGGCATTGAGCCGGATGACCTCGACATCTCCGTCCACGAGAATGTCGTGAGCCTCCGCTGTGCTCCCCGGGAGAAACCGCCGCAGTCCGAAGAGGGCGTGACCTACCACCGGCGGGAATGCGCGCACGCGGGTTTCAGCCGGAGCTGGCGCTTGCCGTTTGAGGTGGACCAGGACAAGGTCGAGGCCAAGCTGGAGAACGGCGTCCTGAAATTGACCCTGCCGCAGTCCGAGGTGAGCAAGCCCAAGAAGATCGAGATCAAGGCGACGTAAGGCCAAGAGTTGGAAGTCGGAAGTCTAAAGTGAGAAGCGAGAGCACTTGAAACGTCAAACTTCACACTTGAAACTCTTCCGAGAAAGGCGGTACCGAACCATGTGTGCGGACGCGAACGTTATGGAAAAGCAGCAGGCTCAGCAGGGGCAGGAGGTCGAGGCGACGCGGACCCGGCCCGTGTTCCTGCCGTGCACGGACATCTTCGAGCGTGAGGATGCGATGGTCGTGGTGGCGGACATGCCGGGGGTTGGTCCCGAGGCCGTGGATGTGGACCTGACCGGCAACGAGTTGACGATTTCCGGCCGGGTGGCCGATCCCGCCATCGAGGGACATACACTTTCCTCCTGGGAGTACGAGGTCGGGGACTACCGCCGGCGGTTCCGCCTCTCCGGCGGGATCGACGCCGATAAGATCGACGCGACGATCAAGAACGGCGTTCTCCAGGTCGTCCTGCCCAAGTCCAAAGAGGCCCAGCCGCAGAAAATCACCGTCAAAGCCGGTTGACGGCATTATCAGGCCTTCGCATCCGAGGTTGGGCTTCTTCCCCGTTTTTGCCGACGCCGCGGCAAGGCTGCCGAGGGCTCGAGGCCACGTGGATATCCCTGCGCGTCTGTCCTTCCGCGGCCCTTCTTATCGGTCACGATCCGGTCCGTTGTCGGTGGACCGTGGGCTGTTTCCCGTACGCTGAGGACGGAGAACGGCGAACGGACCACCCTCTTAAGGTATCGGGCGAAATGACCGAAGAAAGGGGGGTGAATTGAGGACGATGGACGAGGGGCCTGGATTTTCCTCTCTCGACCGATCGTCCTCGATCAGCAATGAGGGTCCGTGATGCACACAGATAGGCCGGTGATCAGCAAGCTATTTGCCGCCAAGAGTGACATGCTGCGCGGGGATTCCCTGTTCGCGGTGATTATCTTCGTGGTCGTCGCGCTGTTTCTCTTCAATCTGGTCGCCTCGATCTGGAACAACATTGTCTTCCAGAAGGGGATCGAGCAGAAAGCGAGCGTTCAGCACACCAAGGCGATCGGCAGTGTGCTGGCAAAGGCGGCCGAATCGCTGATGAGCGCGAACGAACTGTCCCTGCTTCGGCGTACCGTAGCCGAGACGGCGTTGGAGCATCATCTGCGCTCCTGCCGGATCATCCTTCCCGACGGCGCGATCCTGGCGGACGCCGACCCGGCGTCCATCACCCTGATCAACCTGCCGGCGTCCTGGGAAGGGACGGCCCCGGAGTATGTCGAGGAGTTCTCCCGCCGGAGCATGCACTTCCGCTACCCGCTGACTGTTCCCGGCCGGGGCAGCGCCACGCTGAAAATCGCCGCGGGAATCGACGACCGTCTGGAGGCGGCTCTGGCTCCACAAACCGCCCAGATGGCCATTGCCTGCCTGGCCCTCGCCAGCATGTTGCTGGTCCATCGTCATTCCCGGTTCCGCCTCAAGGCGCTGGGGGCCATTCAGGAGATCTTGCTGGCGGTCCGGGACGACGGGGCGGACATCTCCAGTCTGGAGCTGGACCCGAAATTGGGTCTGGAAGCGGTCGCCTGGAACAAGCTGCTGGGGGCCAGGCAGAACACCCAGATGCGCAGTGCGATTCAGCACGTCAAAGAATCGGTCCACGAGAAATCGGAAGCGACCGAAGCCCTGGGGGCCGCCTTCGACGCGGTGTCCTCCGGATTAATCCTCGTCAACCGGAAGATGGAAATCGAGCACGTGAATGGCGCCGCGGCGGTGTTCCTGCAGGCGGGACGTCCATCTCTGCTGCGCGCTCAGGTCTCCACGGCCATCAAGGACCCACGGATGCTGGAGGCGGTTCGCGCGGCGGCGGAGAACCCGGCGGCCAAGCGGGCCGTCATCGAAGTGGAGCAGGGACCGACGGTCACCGCCGGCGTGCTGCGCTTCACGGTCGTGCCGATCCGGCAGGGCCCGTTGCACTTCGCCCTGGTCACCATTGAGGATATCACCCAACAGCGCGTGGCCACCGCGGCCATGAACAGTTTCCTGGCCAAGGCGGCGCACGAGTTGCGTACGCCGCTGACCAATATCCGGCTCTTTGTGGAAGAGGCCCTGGAGCAGTGCGCGCGGGATGCCGCGGCCGCGAGCCGGTGCCTCAACGTCATCAACGAGGAGGCGCAGCGCCTGGACCGCACCGTCGCGGAGATTCTGTCGGCCTCCCAGATCGAGGCCGGCTCCTTCGAGCTGAAGCGGGACGATGTCCACCTGGACACGTTGCTCCAGCAGCTCAAGGCGGATCACGAGGCCCAGGCGAAAGAAAAGCGGATCGCTTACGAGTTCGATCTGCCCCCGAAGCTGCCGATCCTGCAGGCGGACCGGGACAAGATCTCGCTGGCCTTGCACAATCTGGTGGGCAACGCTTTGAAGTACACGCTCGACGGCGGCCGGATCGTCGTATCGGCCCAGGTGGAGAATCGCCGGCTGAGCGTGGCCGTGACCGACACGGGGATCGGCATCGGCCCGGAGGAGATCGAGAAGGTCTTCGAGAAGTTCTATCGATCCAAGAACCCCCTGGCCGCCAGCGTCAAAGGGTCGGGTCTGGGCTTGCCGATCGCGCGCGAGGTGGCGCGGCTGCACGGCGGCGACATCACGGCCGAGTCGGAGTTGGGCAAGGGCAGCACGTTCACGCTGATCCTGCCGATAACGGAGGAGCAGGCCTAGGATGGAAATCCAGACGCAATACCGAGGGGCCGTGCTGGTCGTGCGACCCTCCGGCCCGTTGGCCGGCGCCGATGCGGAAACGTTCAAGACCGCCATGGAGGGTTTCCTGCGGGAGAACCTCGGGCGGGTGGTCATCGATGCCTCCGCGCTGCCTTACGTGGACAGCAAGGGGCTGGAGTCGCTCGCCGATATGGCGGCGGAACTGTCGCTCAGCGGCAAAGGATTGAAGCTCTGTGCGGCCAATGACACGCTGCGCCAGGTGATCGAACTGACCGGCCTGTCCCCCCAGTTCGAGCACTTCGAGGACGCCAACTCGGCGGTGAGGAGCTTCCTGTGACGGAGCTGCGCACGGAAACCCGGTTGGGCGCGACCCTGGTGGCCGAGGGCGTCATCTCGCCCGAGCAGTTGGAGCAGCTTCTGGCCGAGCAAAAGACGAACGGCCACATGCTGGGGGAGATTGTCGTTCAGCAGGGAGTGATCGACAGCGCACGCATGCTGCGGCTGCTGGCGCAGCAACTGGGCGTGCCTTTTTGTCAATTGCGTCATGGGCTGGTCGATTTCTCTCTTTTGGCGCTGATCGGCGAGGAAGAGGCGCTGCGGCTGAGCGCCGTGCCGATGTTCAAGGTCCACGACACGCTGACCGTGGCGATGGCCGAGCCGCAGTCGCTGCCGAGGATTGACCGGCTCCATCAACTGACCGGTTGCACGATCCGGCCTGTGCTGGCCCCGCGCGAGAACATCCTCGAATTCATCAAGAAGTTCACCTCGGGGAACACCGACGTGGATTCCTTTCTCGCCTCCCTGTCGGAGAGCGAGGTGCAGGTCGTCGAGAAGGAGTCCGTGGACGACGGGCCCGCCACGAACCTGGACAGGATGGTCGAGGGCAGTCCGATCATCAATCTGGTCAACGTGGCGCTGCTGACGGCCATCAAGGACAAGGCGAGCGACATTCATATCGAGCCGGACAAGCAAGGCACGCGGATCCGCTACCGGATCGATGGCACGCTGCGGGACCTGATGAAGCCGCCGCAGGGTCTGCACGCCGCGATCGTGTCGCGCGTCAAGGTGATCGGCCGGATGGATATTGCCGAGAAGCGGCTCCCCCAGGAGGGCCGCGTGCGGATCGTCGCCGACGGCCGGGACATCGACCTGCGCGTCTCCAGCATGCCCACGCTGCTGGGCGAAAAGATTGTCATGCGTATCCTGGACAAGGCGAATCTGCGGATTCGCCTGGAAGACCTGGGTTTTCACCATGACACGCTGGTGACATTCCAGCGGATGCTGCACCAGCCTTATGGTCTGGTGCTGGTGACGGGGCCGACCGGAAGCGGCAAGACGACCACGCTGTATTCCGCGCTGGACCTCATTCGCAGCCCGGAGAAGAACATTGTCACCGTGGAAGACCCGGTCGAGTACCAGCTCGACATGATCAACCAGATCCAGGTGCACGAGGCCATCGGCATGACCTTCGCGCGGGCCCTGCGGAGCATTCTCCGGCAGGACCCCGATATCATCATGGTCGGCGAGATTCGCGACGAGGAGACGGCGCGCGTGGCGGTGCAGGCGGCCCTGACCGGACACCTGGTGCTGGCCACGCTGCATACGAACGATGCCCCCGGCGCCGTGGCCCGGCTGCTGGATATGGGGATCGAGCCGTATCTTCTCTCCAGTGCGATCAACGGCGTCATCGCCCAGCGACTGGCGCGGACCGTTTGCTCAAGCTGTGCGGCGAAGTACATTCCGGCCGAGAGTGTCCTGGCGGATGCGGGCCTCGCCGGCAAGCCGGGTCATCCGTTCCGCAAGGGCGCCGGCTGCAAGGAGTGTCACAACTCCGGCTGCAAGGGCCGGGCGGGTGTGTATGCCGTCATGGAGGTAACATCCGAGCTGCGCCGCATGATCCATCGTGCGGCGCCGACACACGAGCTGCGCGACGTTCTGCATAAGCAGGGCGTGTTGAGCCTTCGGGAAGAGGGGGTGCTGTTAGCCCTGGACGGCAAGGCGTGCCTGGAAGAGGTGCTGGCGGTGACGCACAGCGAGGATACGAGCGCTGAGCCCGCCCGTGTCGAGGGCGGCCCGCCCTCCAATCGCGGTGTCGAGAGCGACGTACTTCAACCGGCGGGGGTCGCATGAAGCTGGCGTACAAAGCCTATGATGGCGTGGGCAAGGCAGTCACCGGCATCGTCGATGCCGGGGACGCGGCCGGGGCGGCGGATCTGCTGCGGCGCAAAGGGCTCTTTGTGGCGGAGGTGAAAGCGTCGATCCCGACGGACGGCAAGAAGGCGTCTCTGGGCCGACGGCACTCCTCCCATGGCCAGCGGATGAAAGACGTGGCGTGGTTCTCCCGGCAGATCTATGTTCTCATTTCCTCCGGGACGCAACTGGCGGACGGTCTGCACGCGCTGGAGCGTCAAACACAGCCCGGCCCCTGGCGCCAGGTGATGACCAGCCTGCGGACCCGCGTCGAAGAGGGATCGACGCTGGCAGCCGCCATGGAGCCGCACGGTGCCTATTTCGATCCGATCTACCGGAATTTGATCGCCGCCGGAGAGTCGAGCGGCCAGTTGGTGCAGATGTTCGACCGCTTGGCCGCCCTCAAACAAAAGCAGATGAAGATCCGCAATTCCGTTCGGGGGGCCCTCATTTATCCCGTGATGCTGACGACGGTGGGCCTGACCATTTTCGCGATGCTGCTGCTGTTCGTGATCCCGCGTTTCGCCGGGCTGTTCCAAACGATGGCTGTCCCGCTGCCGGCGAGCACGGCCATCCTGCTGGCCGCCAGCGACGCGTTTCGCGGCTATTGGTGGCTGATCCTGCTCCTGACGGCGGGGGTGGCCGGCTCGCTGGTCGCCTTCGTGCGTACGCCTCGGGGTCGATTGTTCTGGGACACGGCGATTCTCCGCCTGCCCTACATCGGGTCGATTGTCAAAAGCCTCTCGACGGCGCGAATCATCTCTCTGCTCGGCGTGCTGATGCAGGCGCGGATCCCGGTGCTTGAAGCCCTGCGCCACGTCCGGCAATCGACCGGCAACATCCGTTATCAGGAGTTGATCGCCCGGGCGGAGGACGCCGTCGCGAAAGGCGAGGCGATGAGCGCCGCGTTCGATGACGTGCGCCTCATCAATCCGTCCGTATGCGAGGCGATTCGCAGCGGGGAGGCCAGCGGCGAGATCGACCGGCTGTTGTTCACCATTTCGGGGTTCCTCGACGAGGAGAATGAGGTCATTGTCCGCTCTCTGACCAGCATCATCGAGCCGCTGATCCTTGTCGTGATGGGTATACTGGTCGGGTTGATCTCCATTTGCATGTTCACGCCGCTGTTCGATCTCGCTTCGATGACGCAGCAGGGAGGTGGAGGATGAAGCTGGGACATTCCGCGCAGACGGTCATAGGGATTGACGTGGGCCGGCAGACGATCAAGGCGGCTCAGCTCCTGGCTCAGGGTGGGCAGTATCGCGTCTTTGCACTGACTTTGCTGCCTCGGCCACAACCGGAAAAGGAGATCGTCGCCGCCGATGCGCTGGCAATCAAGAATGCCTTGAAACGGCAGGGCTTCAGCGGCAACGCGATCGCCATCGCCGCACCGGAGCAGATCCTGCTGCAGGCGACGCTGGAGGTGCCCGCCAAAGTCGCCGGGGCGCCGGCGGAGCAAGTCATCCGGATGGAGTTGTCGCGTTTGCAGAACGTCGCCCCGGATTCTTTTGAAATGGCGTATTGGGAACTGAAAACCGCCAATAATCCCCGGCCCATGACGCCGACCCTGGCGGTGGGCTGTCCGCATGAGGCGGCCAACGCCCTGTTGGACCTCTTCGAGGGGGTGGGGTTTCGCGTGGCCGCCCTGGACGTGCGCAGTGCGGCGGTGGCACGCGCCTGCGGGCCGCTGCTGCTGCCGGCGCCGCAGATCACCGCCATTGTCGACCTGGGATGGCGTTCCACCTCGGTACTCTTCGTGTGCGGCCGGTCCCTGATCTACGAACGCTCGGTCCCAGGGGCGCCGGCCGGCGACCTCACCGCCAAGTTCACGGAAGTCTTCGCCATGGAACCGGCCTCGGCCTACCAGATCATCGGCACGATCGGTCCGGGGGACGACCAGCCGGCAGGGCAGTACGATCCGGAGAGTCTGGAGATGATTCGCAAGCACGTCCGGGCTCACTTCGACAAGCTGCTGGAAGAGCTGCGGGTGCCGTTGTCCTATGCGAATCATCAATTCCCGGGCGAAGGCGTCCAGCGGCTGCTGTTGATTGGCGGCGGCGCCGGTGTCCCGGGGCTGGCCGCCTATTTTGCGGCCGGGCTGGGCCTCGAAGTCAAGCGGGCGGCGCCGAGCGACTTGGTGGAGAGCCCGCCGGAGCTGTTGGCGAAGGCCGGCAATCCGGCGCAGACGTGCGCGGTGGGCTTGGCACAATTCGGAGGGGCCGGAAGATGAGCGATGTGAATCTGATCCCGGCCGGCCGGTTGGCGGGAAGACGCCGGAAGACCCGATTGTATTTGTGGGTGACGGTATGCGGGGTGTATGCCGCCCTGGTGGCCACCGGGTCCCTGACGTTCCACGTGGCGCAAGCCGGCGAGGGACGGAGCATGGCCGAGCACCTGGAGGCCGCCGCCCAGCAGATCGAGCGGGATAATCGGGCGCTGCTGGACGTTCGCCGCCAGTTGGCCGAGACCATGACCGCCCTGGAGACCACGACGGCGATTCACGGCCAGCCGGATTGGGGCAAGCTGCTCACGGGCCTGTCCGTCCAGGTCGGCGACCAGATCGTGCTCAGCCGTTGTCTGCTCACGACCGTCACGGCCGACGACAAGGCCATCACGGCCGAAGGCAGCGGCTCCCTGCCCGCGATGCCGCTGGGGGCATTCCTGACCGGATGTCGCCACAGGCTGGTGCTGAACGGCTTCGGCAAATCGCAGGAGTCCGTCTCCCGGTTCGTTCTGCGGCTGGAGGAATCCGGCGCGTTCGACCTGGTTCGCCTGGTGAACAGCTCGCGCCAGACGTTCCTGAAGGGCGAGGCAGTGGCCTTTGTGGTCGAGTGTCATTTCTAGGGGAGCGCCATGGCAGCGCCAACGATGTCGAAGTGGGGTGGATTGTTTTGGATCGACGCGGCCGGAGTCGGCGCGTGCCTTCTGGCATCGCTGATGGGGTACGTGGCATTGGTGAACCCGCTCCTGCAAAAGCGCTCCGCGGCGGCGGGCCTGCAGCGCGAGATGGAGACCCGGCAGCAGAAAGCCACGGAACTGGAATCGGCGGTCGCGGCGGCCCAGGAGCGGCTGACCGCCGCCCGGCAACAGTTGGCGGCCAGCGCCGTCCAGCTTGAGTCGGCCAGTCACATCAACAAGCGGATTGCCGGCGTGACGGAGTTCTTCTCCCGTTGCGAGCTGCACGTCGATGACGTCCAGACGGGCCGCGTGTCCGGCGGTCTGCAATACGATCTGGTGCCGATCACCATCCTCGGACGCGGCGGGCACCGGCAGTGCGTGCAACTCCTGCAGGGACTGTGCTCAAAGTATCCCGACATGAGTGTCATGCGCATCGAGCTTTCCGGCAACCCGGCAGAGCCTGCCAGCTCGGGGAAGTTCCGGCTCGAGCTGTTCTGGTATGCGGCTCCGAGTGGTTCGACGCCGAAGGCCGTCTGAGGTGGGACACCTTGGAGGTTGAGACAGAAGCTTCGATTTAGGTCCTGATTTATGAGCCTTTCCAAACGTCAGAAGACATTATCCGCAGTCTTTCTTATCGGTCTGATCGCCCTGGTGGCGGATCGTACGATCCTTCGTCCGCAGGGTGGACCTCGGGCGGCCTCGGCGGATCCCCTCCCGGCTTCCGTCGGAGGCGCTGGGTCTTCGAGCAACCTGCCCGCGCCGGAACCGACGCCGCCCGCTACCATCACGCAACGGCTGAATCACTTGGCTTCCGGCCAGGACGCCGGGTCCGAGGAGCTGCGCGATCCGTTCTCTTTGCCGCCCTCTTGGTCCGATACTACCGCCGGGAAAGGGGGCGGGATCACAGATGCGAGCGGGGGATTCGCTCGCAGGCATCAGTTCAGGGCTGTGGTGGTGCGGGACGGCCAATCGTCTGCCCTGGTGGACGATAGCTTTCTGGTTCCGGGACAGTCCCTCGACGGTTTCATGCTCGTCTCGGTTGGCTCTCGTTCCGCTCTGTTCGAACGCGACGGCCAACAGGTGATGCTCCATCTGGCGGACCAATAAGAGGGTGCCCAGGAGCGGTCGTGCCGGGACAGTTCGATCGCGGCGATGGGCTCCGTACAAATACTTAAGTAGCGTCGATTTTGCGTCGATATCTGGGTTGAGGCATTGTCTCGGAAGAGGGTGAAGGCCCCGAGACACCGTGTGTTGTGTCTGGCACCCTAATCCGCAGGAGTCCACATAAGGGTACAGGAGAGTGAACATGAGAAGATACAGGTGCACACGCAGGGGATTCAGTCTGCTGGAAGTCGTCATCGTGGTGGCGATCATCGCGATCCTGGCGGCCATCGGGATTCCCCGGATGAGCCGCGGCGCCAGAGGCGCGAGCGACTCCGCCCTGACGGGTGATCTCGCGACGCTGCGCAACGCCATCGATCTGTATGCCGCCGAGCATACGGGGGCCTTTCCCACCGCCGCCGACATCAACACCCAATTGACGCAGTACACCAACATCAGCGGGGTTGTGAGCGCCTCGAAGGACACGACGCACATCTACGGCCCGTACATGCGTTCGATTCCGCCGCTGCCGGTCGGGGGCAAGAAAGGTTGCTCCAAGATTTCAGATGCAAACGCTGCCGACGTGGGCTGGATCTACACCGTCACGGACGGAACCATCAAGGCCAATACCGCGGATGGGGAGGTCGATGAGGCCGGCAAGAAGTACAATACGTACTGAGCCGTAACGGAATTGTTCCCTGCCGGTGCCATTCTCCTCGTCGGAGGGTGAATGTCGTGCCTGTCGCAGATAGACTTGACTCGGGCCACGGGCGACATCGTCGCCGGTGGCCCGATCTTTATCAGCCGGTGGGGGACGGTGTCACCTTTGCCCAAACGCAGCGCTGCCCGGGGACACCTAGTGGATAGAGACGCGATATGAATCGAGGAGCCGCGACAATCAAGGGAGGCTTCTCCTTATTTGAGGTCCTTCTGGTGCTCGCGATCGTGGCGATCTTCGCGGCGGTGGCGGCGCCTCGTTACGGCCGCGCCTCCGGGCGGTATCGGGCCGATCTGGCGGCCCGGAGGGTCATGGCGGATCTGCGCCTGGCGCAGTTGTCCGCCAGGGCGGCCTCTTCTCCCCGGACGGTCTCTTTCTTTACCGCGACGGACCAGTATCAGTTGGCCAACGTTCCAGCGCTGGATGGGGCGGCGAGTGACTACACGGTTACTTTGTCTGCGGAACCCTACCAGGCGGACCTGACGAACGTGAGTTTCAGCGGCTCCCAAGTCACGTTCAACGGCTGGGGATTGCCGGACAAAGGAGGAACCGTGGTGCTCTCCGCGGGCGCGGAACAAAGGACGGTGGCGGTCGATGCGGCCACCGGGAGGATCAGCCTGCAATGAGCTCTAAGGTCCATCGTGACGGCCTGAGTCTGCTGGAGACGGTGGCTGCCGTAGCGGTAACGTCGATTATCCTGTTGGGTATCGGCTCGGCCATGCTCCTTGCGGGCCGTGCCCTGCCTGACACACGCAGCCCGACCGCCCAGACGGTGGCGGGGGCCGAGGCCCTCGATTCGGTGGTGGCGGAGCTGCGCTATGCCGTCGCCATCAATCAACGCTCAGGACGCATGATCGAGTTCACCGTCGCGGATCGTAGTGGCGACACGACCCCTGAGGTCATCCGCTATGAGTGGTCCGGGACGGCCGGCCATCCGCTCACCCGCCAGTATAACGCCGGCGCCTTGGTCGAAGTGCTCGCTAATGTGCAGGACTTCAGTCTGACGTACGACTTGCAGACGATCAGCACGCAGATCCCCCAGGCGAACGAGAGCGCCGAGACGCTCCTGATCGGCTACGACAGCTCCCAGGACTACCACGACTATCCTATCAAGGACACGGAGTGGTACAGTGAGTACTTCCGTCCCACCTTGCCGGGAGATGCTGTAAGCTGGAAGGTCACGCGGGTGCGGTTCCAAGCCAAGCAGGCGGGTTTTCTTGGCGGGGAGACCAAAGCGCAGCTCCAGACTCCAACGGCCGGCGGCCTGCCGAGCGGCGTCGTGTTGGAAGAGGCGACGTTCTATGAGTCCATATTGCCGTTGTTCTACTTGGTGCAGGAAGTGACTTACACCCACGTGTCCGGCCTTTCGCCCCAACAGGGGCTTTGCCTTGTTTTCCAATGGGTATCCAGCGGCGATGGGTCGTGCAAGCTCCTGGGACAGGACCGCAGCGTGAGCGCCGCCAATATCGCCCTGCTCAAGTCGACGGACAAGAGCGTATCCTGGTCCTCTCTTTCCGCGCAATCCCTGCTGTTTTCCGTTTACGGGACGGTGACGACGGCTGGAACTCCTCAGATTCAGAATCGGTACTACCTCAACGCGGTTGGAATCCGGTTGAAAGCCGGTACGGACGACCAGGCGACGGTGCAAACCAGCGTGCGGGTCCTCAACCGGCCGGAAGTGACGCAATGATAAGGCAAATCCGAAATCCGAGTCTCCGGCAGCAGGTCGGCTTCACCCTTATCGAGGCCGCGATCTCGACGGTGATTGTCGCGGTCATGCTCGTTGCGGCGTTGAATACCGTCGGGACCTCGCGGGTGGCTCAGCACAAGGCTGCTCTATTGGGCCGGGGCCGCATGTTCGCGGAATCGCTGATGGCGGAAATCCTCCCGCAGAGTTATCAGGAGCCGGGATCGACCTACGTTTTCGGCCGGGAAGCGGGGGAGTCCGACACGAGCCGGACGGTCTATGACGACGTGGACGACTATCACGGCTGGACCGAATCGCCGCCCGTCGCCAAGGACGGCACCGCGCTGCCGAATTCCGCCGACTGGAGCCGAACCGTCACGGTTGAATGGGTCGATCCGCAGCAGCCCAAGCAAGTCAGGGTCACGGAAACCGGCGCCAAACGGATTACGGTGGTGGCGGCTTTCCGGAACGTGCCCCAGGCAACGGTCGTCGCCGTCCGGACGGCCTACGGAGGGTAGTACGAATGCCAACCGTATCGGACAGAACCGACATGAGCCACAGAACCCGTCGCTGCGGCGGCAGCATCTACCTGCACGTCCTGGCCTCATCGTTGCTGATCACCATCCTGGGGCTTGGCTCGTTAGCGGCGGCGCGGCTGCAGATGCGCTCGACACGCCTGGCGCGCGACGGTGCCGAGGCCCGGGTCTATGCGGTCTCGGCAATCGAAATGGGCATGCTGCAGATCAAACAGAACCCCAATTGGCGCGCCCTAATGCCGAATGGCATCTGGTTGAGCAACAGGGAGTTGGGCACGGGTCGGTTCACGCTGCAAGGGACGGATCCTGTCGATGGCGTAGTGAGCGATTCTCCGTACGATCCGCTGGTCCTGACGGGCACCGGGACTCGGGGAAACGCCAGTCACACGGCGCAGGTTACGCTCGTGCTGAACATCAAGCCTCTCGCGGCCCTGAATACGTGTCTGTGTGCCTCCGGCCTCGTCAAGACCAACGGTGGCAAGCAAATCACCGCCGTGGGGGCCTGCGTCTCCACGAATGGGCAACTCGACAATGACGGCGTGATCGATGGCAGTGCCGAAGCGCAGAGCATCGATCATACGGGAACCGTCACCGGCACGCTCACCGTGCCTGGGACCTCCAGACCCATGCCAAGCGCCACGGTGTTCACGGACTACATCGGCAAGGCCACCGCCGTGCCCTATGCTGCGACCATTGAAAAAGTCGTGCTCGCCCCAGGGTGCAATCCGCTGGGGCCGACCGATCCAAACGGCCTCTACGTCATCGACACGGGGGGCGGCGACCTCACTCTCCGCAACTGCAGAATCTACGGGACGCTCATCATCCAAGCCGTCGGCCGCACGGTCACGGTGGACGAGGCCATCCTGATGCAAAACTACCGCGCGAATTTTCCCGTGTTGCTGGTGGAAGGCGACCTGACCCTCAAGTTCAACAGCGTGGTAGGGTCGCTCTCGGAATCGGCCTGCAACACGAATTTCAACCCGGTGGGGGCCCCTTACGGCGGCGGAACGGACTCCGACAAGACCGATCAGTACCCGGATGAGATACGCGGGCTCGTTCATGTCAAAGGGTCCATCCGACTTCAGCAGACGGCCCGCCTTGTCGGCGTGGTGATCTGCGAAGGCTCCGTTACCTGCGAAAACACGAACACCATCGTCTATGATGCCGGCCTGTACGCCAACCCCCCGATGGGCTACACGTATGTCGATGGGATGAAGGTCTCCCCCGGCACCTGGAAGCAGGTAGTGCAGTAAAGGCGCCGGCTCACCACCCCGGCTCGTCGAAGCGCGTCAGATCGGCGCCGTCCGGCAGCACGCCCAACGTGATGATCGCGAAGGTGAAGACCGTCGTCCCCGGCTCCAGATGGCCCCCCAAGCCCTTCTGATTGTCGGAAAACACGATGTGCGCGTGGACCCGGCCGTCCATGACGTAGCCGTTGACGTTCAGCAAGTCCTGCGGCCCCTGGGCTTCGTAATAGATGTTCTGAGCCGGCAGGGTCGTGTTACTCACCGCATGGACGTGATAACCTGTCAGCGAGCCGACGCCGCTGAGAATCGCCGCATTGCGGATCTTCTCCCGCTCGACGGCCATCTTCAAGCCGTCCAGCAGGTCCATGCCGCGCCTGATTCGAACCACCACGATTCTCGCAAAGTCGCCACTGACCGTGTAGACCTCGGGAGCGGATTCCATGGTTGCCGTGCCTCCCTTCCTGACGGGGTGGATCGCGCGGTCATTGTCCCGCGCCGGACCGCCGCAGCCACCGGCGGCCAGCACCATTGCCGTCGACAGAGTCGCCAAGAGAGCCTTCATCGCTCGATACCTCCAACAAGCAGGAGAGCGAAATCGCTCGATCCCCGGACGTCTATCGCTCGCGCTCCAATCCGGCGTTGACCCACTGGATGGCGGTCCGCAACAACTCGTTGGCGTCCTGCAGGCCGAGCTTGTCCTTGATGTGGGCCCGATAGGTCTCGACGGTCTTGATGCTCAAGTGGAGCTTCTCGGCCATCTCGCGTGTGCCGAAACCCTCGCCGATCATGCGAAAGACCTCCAACTCGCGGTCGCTTAAAGAGTCGGCGGGCGAGCCGGCCGTCCGCGTCCCTCCTCCGACGAGCTTGCTGACCATCTTGGCGGCCATGCCCTCACTGACGTAGACCTCGCCGGCCAGCACGCGCCGGATGGCCGTGACGACCTTTCCCGTGGCCTCCTGCTTCATGACGTAGCCCCGGGCCCCGGCCCGCAGGGCCCGCTCACCGTAGACCGCCTCATCGTGCATGGACAGCGTCAGCACCGGCAGATCCGGGTACTGAATCTTGAGGTCCTTGATCAGTTCCATGCCGCTGGTGTCCTTCAGGGAAATGTCCACGATGACCATATCGGGATTGAGCTGGCGGATGGCCTGCATGGCCTCATGAGCATCTCCGGCCTGTCCACAGACTTCCAAGTCCTTCTCCTGGTCGATCAATTGCGCGAGACCCTGACGCACAATGGGATGATCGTCCACGAGGAGGACCGTCCGGTTGTTACGCGAATCCGTGTTGCCTTGTATCTTTCGCGGCATCTGTTTTATCCCTTCGCGTTTCCCCGGCGTGGCGCGCCCAACGCCGAGGGCCCGGTTTCGGGCCAGGGTCTCCGAGAATCGTTCGGCCCGTGGGGGACCCGTCTCGTCCGCCGAGCCACGCCGGACACCCAGTATACCATCGTTCTCTGTCGTGCAATAGTCTGTGGCCACAAGTTTGTTGGGGGATAAGGGGTGTGATTCAGGCCGCCGCCGGATCACTCATAAGGGATTTCCCGATGCGAAAACGAGCGCGGGGCCGGATAGAAGAAGCAGAGAACGCCCGATTTACCGAATTTCTCCTGCGGATACCATGACGCTTAATGGTTCTTTAAGAAGGGGATCGTCATGAACGACATGGAACTACTGAAGCGTTATGCCGCGGGCGAAGAAGGGGCCTTCCAGGAGCTCGTCAGCCAGTACAAAGACAGCGTCTATGCGTTTCTCCGGAGGTTTCTGAATCAGCCGGACTTGGTGGATGACGTGTTCCAGGAAACCTTCATGCAACTGTACGTCAGTCGCGACACGTTCGACCTGTCCCGACCGTTGCGTCCCTGGCTGTTCACGATAGCCGCCAACAAGGCGAAGGACGCGCTGCGGCGGATGCAGCGGATCGACTCCGCGAACCTGGGGAGCATGTTCGACAGCGATGAGCACTCCATTGACGACGTGCTCAATACGCTGGATTATGACGAGCACACGCCCTACGATGACTTGATCCGGGATGAGACCGCGGGGGCGGTCAAACGGGTGATCGCGCGAATGCCGGCAAAGCTGCGCGAGATCCTGATCCTGGCCTATTTCCACAAGTTCTCCTATGCGGAGATTGCCGGGATTCTTGGGATTCCGGTCGGAACAGTCAAGAGCCGCCTTCACACGGCGGTAGGACGCTTTGCCGAGGATTGGAATGCCGCGATGACGTTCGAGACCGCCAATTAGAGGCGGCCCCGGAGGGAGTCGGGGCCGATGGGATCGATGCCCCGGATCGCGCCTGGGGGATAGTGTTGCAGGTTGCGGACAGCATTGGCAGCATGAGTTCGTCAGCCCCAAGCCGCAATCTGCAACAGTGTCACCCCGGGCGCGATCCGGGGCATGTTTTTGGGGCCGGCGGTCAGGGGCAAGTACCCAGCCGCCGCAGCATTTCGACCTTGTTCTCCCAGCGGTGCGAATCGACGTTCGTCGGCCAGCAGAGATCACACCCCCAGAAACCGCGCCACCATTCTCGAAGTCTTCTCAGCGTTTTCATGGTTCACTCCTTTTGTTCGGTGCCCCGGATTCCTGCCGGCCTCCACCGTGGACGCCGGCCTGCGGAGAGCGTTCTCTATTGTTAAGAGGCAGCCGCCGGGCGGGGAGTAACGGGGGTGCGGCCGGAATGTGGTGGCGGTTTTCTACAGCGTCCCGAGACTGCCAAAGGGCGGGTGTAGGTCAGCCGCCGGTATACCCTCGTGTGGAGCGACGGGCGAGGGGCACCCCGCCGTCTCCAACAGGGCGGTCAACAAGAAACCGACGCATTCCGTTTGCAGGGTCCTCCTTTGCAGACGGCCCTCTTGCCTCCATGCCTCTGATCCTGCCTGAACACGACGGTTCCGGATTTCAGCTCCCTTTGCCACGGCGGCCTGGTAGTAAGCAGGAGGGGGATCCGCAAAAACCCAGAGTTGCCCCTACAACCGGGCCAGGCTGCGCTGAGTCAGCAGATAGTGAGGATGCGCGTTCACTGACGGCGCCTGCGCCGTCGTGGGAGGTCCGTTCGCGTCGCCGCCAAGCTGGCGCCGCAAGTCGACCCGCGCGTAGCGCAGGTTCTGCCAACGTCGCTTGATCTGCTCGACCTGATCCTCGGATAATAGCTTGAACATGCCCACAGCGCCTTGGGTCTTATGGAACGCTCCCGGTCGAATACCCCAATCGGCCCCACGTTGCCCTTTGCAGCCTTTGGAGATCATATAAGCCGTCTTCGGTCTGTGGCTCGTAGTCGCTCTTGCTTGCCAGCGTTTCACAAAGTGCGCCGTGAGAAGTGAACGATATGCGCGGCATTTCCACGGTCTCACGCCCTTTCCATTTCCAGTACTCGGCGTGTCCGTCCGCCATGGAGAACGTGGTGCCGTCGGCATGGGTGGTCAGTGGAGGACTGGCCACCTTCCAGCGGGGAGCAAGATAGTGGGCATAGTAATCGCCGCTGATCGGCGTCTGGCCTATGTCGACAAAGACCGCACGGAGAGACGGCCCGGGACTGACGATATCTGTGAGCCTGGTCAGTTTCAGGACCGTGCTGCCCACCCGTCTGCCGAAGTCCGCCACTTCCTGCCCGCCGCTACCCGGTACGGAAGTCCCCTCGATGTCAGCGGCGTTGTTACAGGCGACGACCATCGCATACGTCACCGCGTGACCGCTTCGGCCCCGCGGGCAGCGGTAAACGTCGATGTCCCGGATATCGCGCCACAGGGCTCCTTTGACGGGATTCTCCAGCAGCGCGGAACGACTCTCCGGGTACTGGAAGGCGTCGCCCACCCAGCTTTCCAGCCTCCGAGTACCCCTTATCGACACACCGAAAGCACTGCCATTGACGAGTCTGCCATCATGTTGATCCGCATAGGCGATCCAAGCGATGGTAAGCTGTCGGAGATTGCTCAGACACACCGCCCGCTGCCCGCGTTCGCGCGCCAGGCGCGTTGCCGGGATGAAGATCGCCAGCAGGACCGCGATAATCGCGATCACCACGAGCAACTCAACGAGCGTGAATGCAGACGCATTGGGCGTAGCTCGCGTGCCCTCTTCTATGGACCTCCCTCTATGGTCCATGATTCTGGTATCCTCTCAGTCATCAGAGACCAAGGAGTTTCCTGCCGTCATGAGCGCACCTCTCATGCTCGCGGGCCAGATCCGTCACGTTAGCGCACTTCCTCGGAGATGCAAGATCAATGGTGTCAATCACCCTGTCTTTTCTTTATTCTGCCACCTTCGCCCAGGATCTGTCAAGGAGAAGTCCCGCGAGAATTCTCAGTATTTTCCACGAGCGCCGGCGCTGGCGCCCCGACCGCCTTTCTTGCCGCTTCTTTCTCCCATTCATCGTGGTTCCTTTCTCGCCAAGCCAACCACGGCCCAAACTTCCTGATTTCTTATAGGGCGATTCTCGCAGGCCCGATGAAGATGCAATTCCACCGGTCTCGCCAAACCGGCAACGACGCCGGCAGTGGATTCCTTTGACAAATTGGGGGGCTTCTGGTACATACTCGCGTTCGATTGTTACTCGTCGGCGTGGGCTGGAGTATTGATAGGAGACGCGCTTTGTCCGCTCGGGAAGTGGAGAGCATCTTTGCCGATATTGTGGAACGGGTCAGGGCATCGGACCCCACCAATGCCCGCACGTGGTTCGACGCGCTGAGGGTCGTTCGCTTCGACGGCGGCTCCATTGGGATCGGCTGCCCGGATGAGGCGAGCGTCCGGTTCCTGGAGCAGAACTGCAAAGCGAACTTCACGCGCATCGCCCAGCAAATCACCGGCCATCTGGTCTCGGTGGACTTCCTGATCGGCAGCGGCGGCGCGTTCGGGCAGACGGTCGAGGCCTTGCCGCCGGGACCGGCCCTGCATCCCGATTACACGTTCGACAACTTCGTGGTGGGGCCGAGCAATCGGCTGGCCCACGCCAGTTGCGTGGCCGTCAGCCAGTCTTTGGGCACGACGTACAACCCGCTGTTTCTCTATGGGAACGCCGGCTTGGGCAAGACGCACCTGCTGCACGCCGTCTGCCACGAAATCCGCCACCGGCCCAACGGCGCCTCGATCCAGTTGCTCAGTTGCGAGGACTTCGTCAACCGTTTCATCCGGGCCATCGAGCAGGGCAACATGGCCGGCTTTCACAGCCAGTTCCGTACGGTCGATGCCCTCGTGATCGACGATGTGCAGTTCCTGCGGGAGCGGGAGCAGAGCCAGGAGGAGTTCTTCCACACGTTCAACGCGATCTACAACAACGGCCGGCAGATCATCCTCAGCGCCGACAGCCCGCCGGCCGAAATCCCGTCGCTGGAAGACCGGCTGGTCAGCCGGTTCAACTGGGGCCTGGTCGCGCGGATCGACCCGCCGAGCTATGAGACCCGCATGGCCATCGTGCAGAAAAAGGCCCATCTGCGCGGCTTGCAGGTCAGCGACGAGATCGCGGAATACATCGCCCGGCAGGTGCAGGCCAATATCCGCGAGCTGGAAGGAGCCCTGACGACGATCTACGCCCTGGCCACGACCGCCCACGAGCCGGTCACGCTCGAATTGGCCCAGCGGGCCCTGGAAGGGCAGATTCGGCTCGCGACCCGCCGGATCGGCATTATGGATATTGTCGAGGTCGTCGCGAAGCACTTCGATGTCCGCCTGACCGACCTGCAAAGCAAGCGGCGCAGCCAGAGCATCACGGTTCCCCGGCATATCTGCATGTACCTGGCGCGGAGTCTGACCAAACACAGCCTCGAAGAGATCGGCGGCCATCTTGGTGGACGCGACCACACGACCGTGATGCACGCATGCGCCAAGATCGCCGAAGAAAAGCAATCCGATCCCAAGATGCAGGCGCTGCTCACCGAGCTGACCAAGCAAATCACGCAAACATTCCTGATTTGAGAGACGTGGAATGAGGTTCGAGACCCGAAGCCGCGAAGTGCGGAAATCCGAAATTCGAAGCACGACAACTCCGCCGGAGGCGGACGCCTGTTGCCCGGTGTCGTTCCGGCAATCCGAAACAAGCTCGAATGCTCCAAATCCAAGATTCGAAACGGGGCAGAGCCGCACACCACGTTTTGGTCATTTGAGTTTTGGATTTGGTTCGGATTTCGAGCTTCGGATTTCGGATTAGGACCACTGAGTGCGCACCATGCAGAAGGATCTCACAGACGAAGAGGGCTATTCGGAGACGGCGACGATCCGCCGATCGGTACGTCCGGCCCTGATTCTCTCGCAGCGCAGTATCACCGAGCACACGACTTTCGTGCGGCACCTCCTCGTCGGGTTCGCGGATGAGTCCATCCCGGCCGCGCTGATCTGTCCGCCCGGCCAGAATATCGAGTCCGTCACCCCGGCGCCGGCGGCCGTGTTCACGCATCCTCCGGTCGCCCTGCCTCTGATGGAGCATCTGGGTATCGAGCGGCTGGCGGGACAACTGGAGAAGTTCAAGCCGACGGTCCTGCACTGCCTGTGCGAGAGCCGCTCCGGTCTGGCCCGGCAGCTCTCGCGCATGCTGGACCTTCCCTACGTGCTGATGATCAACGCGCTGGCCAAAAGGATGCACAAACTCCCGATCTCGACCCATCGCTGTGCCAGGATCGTCGTGCCGGCCGAGACCATCCGTGCCAGTGTGGACCGGGCCCTGCCCCGCTGGGCCGAGCGGATTGCCCAGATCAACATTGGGGCCTTCGTCGAGACCGACACGATTTGCTTTACCGACCCGTCGCGGCTGCCGAGCATCGTCGTGGCCCATCCGCTTCGCCGGGTCTCGGATTTTGAGGACTTCTTCGAAGCGATCAAATCGCTGCGGACGGACGGCCGCGAATTCATGGTCGCGATCATGGGCACCGGACCGGCGGAGCATCACCTCCGCAAGCTCCTGGTCTCCCTGGACCTGTCCGATATTGTGACGATTGTGCCGGTTCTGGACCCCTGGCGTTCCGTCGTGGTGGCGGGGGATATCTTCGTGCAGCCGCAACCGTTGCGGATGTTCAGCGTGTTCCTGCTGGAGGCGATGGCGGTCGGCACGGCGGTGGCGGCGTGCCGGGGCGGGGTGGACGACCTGATCCTTCCCAACGAAACCGCTGTAGTTTTCGAGCCGGACAGCGAGCCGAGCATCCGGCAAGCCCTCAAGCAGTTGCTCGACGAGCATGATTTCGCCCGCCGGCTGGCCACCACGGCCCAGGAACACATCCGGGCCCACTACTCGGTCAGTGCAATGGTCTCGGCCACCATGAAAGTCTATCTGGACGCGCAGCAGCAGTACCAGCGGTAGCCCGTTCCGCGTGCCGAGAGGAATTCTCGCTCCCAAGTGGTTTTTCTTGAATCGTTTTGGCCCGGCAAACGCCATATATTAATAGATACTCAGGTTGCCCAGCTTATCTTTTCCGCCCATCCGTAGGAGAGAGAAAAATGGCGGAGACGGAAGCAGTTTTGCTGAAGCGGTTCACAGGCAGCGGCGACGCCCAGGCGTTGGCCGAACTCATCCGGCGCCATGCGGGATTGGTCTACGGGGCGGCGTTGCGAATCCTGGCCGACGTCGATCGGGCGTCGGACGTGGCCCAGGAGACGTTTCTGCAGTTGACGAAGGACGCGGCCAGCGTGACGGGCTCGCTGCCCGGCTGGCTGCACCGGGTGGCCACTCACAAGGCCATCGATCAGATGCGTCGCGATGCCTCCCGCCGGCACCGGGAGAGGGAGTACGTGGCCGGGGCCAAGCAGCCCCGCACGGCTACCGAATGGAAGGAGGTCTCGCTCTACGTGGATGTGGGACTTCGCGAGCTCGAACCCGAGTTGCGGAACGTCTTGATCCTGCACTTCCTGGAAGGCCGCACGACCCGGGAGATCGCCCTGGCGCAGGGCACCTCCCAGGCAACAGTGTCGCGCCGGATCGGGGCCGGGGTCGAGCAACTCCGGGCCAAGCTGCGCCGACGCGGCGTTCTGGTCGCCGTTGGAGCGTTGAGTGCGCTGCTGGGCGACAACGCGGTCCAGGCGGCGCCGCTGCCGCTGCTCACCGAGTTGGGCAAAATGGCGATGGTCGGCGGGGCTGCCTGCGCCGGGACGGCGGGCGCCGGCTCCGGACTGTACGCGGCCGCTTCGGGCGTTCTGACGGCCGTCAAGACGAAGGCCGTGGCGGTGGCCGCCGTCGCCGTTATCAGCGCCGGCTCGGCCGTGACCTATTACGAGTTGACGAAGCCCTCTTCTGAGCCGGCCGCAACCGCGCCGGCAGAAATGATCGCGGCGAGTCCGGAGCCGGTAGTGTTCGACGCTCCCATGGACTCCCAGCGCAGAGTCGAGCTTCCCAACAATGGGCCGCAGGCCGAGACCCCCACGGAGCAGTTGGCCGCCGCTCAGAATCCGGCGAACACGTTGCCCGCCGAAGTGCCGGCTGATCCTCCGCCCGTCAGGGACGCTCCAGGTGCGAAGATGGAATCCGTGTCCACGAGTGAATCGGCAGGTGAGACCGTGATGAGGTTGCACCGTGAGGCAACAGCCGGGAGATCGAGTGCCCCGGCGGACTCGGGCCTGCCGGACTCGCCGCCGCCGGGGCCGGTGATCGCCCGGGCGGAACTCAAGCTCGTGCCGCCCTTCCGGGGCAGCCCCGGCGGGTTTCTGGGGATGCAGCGTCAGGATACCACGACGGTCAAGCCGGCGGGAATGCGGGAGACGCCGCCCGATGCGCCGCGGGAGCCGGTCTACTTCGTGGTCCACGCAGGGGATCGAGAGATTCAGGGGACTGCCTATCGCTCCACGCGTCCGGGGGGACCTGTGCTGCTGTTTCTGGACACGGATGGCGACGGCTTGTGGTCCGATGAGAAAGGGTACCTGGGCCGGCTGTTGTGGCCCCGGCCCTTGTACGTGACATACGAATTCGGTCCCGTATTCCTGCGCCAGGGCCGTACCGAGCCGGGAGGAGACGTGTTTTACGCCCAGTGCACCGACGGCAAGTGGTTGACCTTCTGGCCGGCGTTCTACCGTGACGGCAGGGTCGTCCTGGAGGGCAGGACCTGCCGTGTCTCGCTGATGGACTCGGACTTTGACGGGCGGTTCAATGAGTCCTTCGTGCCGCCGGCCGTCGATAGATATAGCCCGGGGTGTGATGTGCTGGCGATCGATCTCAACGGTGACTCGGAATTCGTCGGCCGACGGCCGAGCAACCTGCCGGAGATCATGCCGCTGTGCAAACTGATCAACGTCGACGGCCGGTACTACCAGATCGAGGTGGCCGAGGATGGCAGCACGATCGAGTTCCGGCGCTCCCGACCCCAATTCGGCACGCTCGATCTCGGCGGCAAGACCGCGGAACTGGAGCTCTGGTCGGATGCCGGTCCGCAGCGGCTGAGCAGCTCCGGAGGGACGTGGCGTCTGCCGGCCGGCAGGTATGGCGCGGTAGCGCTGAATCTGACTGAGATCGAGGCCGGGAATCGCTGGGTGTTCGAGATGTCCAAGGGCGCGGCCGGACAACTCAAGGATTTCGAAATCAAGCCCGGCCAGTCGACCACCTTCAAAATCGGCCCGCCGTTCCAGAGCCGGGCGTCCATGAAGAGGTTTGGCCGGAACCCCGATGTCACAGTCGATTTCGAACTCCGGGGACAGGCGGGCGAGGTGTATAGTGGCGCGCCCAAGAGGAACGGCAAAGAGCCGCCCGAGCCCGCGCTCAAGATCCTTAACGGTGCCGGGCAGATTGTTCAGTCGGGCCGGTTCGCCTATAGCTGAGGTGCGGCCCGGTACTCGTGGCGAGTACCCCAAGCACCCGGCTATGGCGCGTCCGGCTACGGCACAGGAGTCTCCAGAGGTCCTTATCGCGTGGAGGTCGAGACCCATCTCGGGTCCTTCCAGGTCACGCAAGACAGCACTTGGCTTACGACTGATTGAAACGGCAGCAAAGAAGGGAGAACAGCAATGAATCATCGAATCCGGCTGATCGTGACGGTGCTTGCGCTCTTGTCGCAGGCGGCAATGGCAGGTTCACTTCTTCCGGGGCAGCGGAGCCTGTCCGCCGGATTCGCCGGAGGGACGGGCCTGCCCGAGCGGGTCCTGCATTTTCCGCCGGGCCAATCCGTCGGCGAGATTGCCCTGATCGATGAGAGCTACGTGGTGCCCGAGGTTTCCCGGGAGTTCCACCCCGGCTATGTCTTTGCGCCGAGTCAGTATCTGGGACCGGCGCGGGGCGAAGTCCGCATTCCGGCCGGCCAATGCGCGATCGTGCACCTGGGGGGCAAAGGCGTGACCCGGCAGCAATGCTTGGATGCCTTGAAATCCCTGGGGCCGAATGATGTCCAGGACCTGGACTTCCTGGCACCCATTCAGGCGGACGATGCGTTCATGCCATACGTCGCCAAGCTAACGGGGATGACCCATTTCTGCCCGGTCAACGCCCGGTTCACGCCGAAGAGTTGGGCTCTGCCGGCGTTGTTGCCTCGATTGGAGCATATCTGTACGCCGTATGGATTGACAGACGCCGATGTGGCGGAGATTGCCAAGCTGCAGACGGTCAACGAGATGGAGATCGTGGCCACCAGGCTGACCGACGCCGGGCTGGCCTCACTGGCCAAGCTGCGCAAACTTGCAGGTCCTGCACCTGGAAGGCACGCCGATGATGACCGACGAGGGGCTCAAAGCCCTTGCCACGCTCCCCAAGCTGCGGCATCTGCGTCTCTCCGGCCCGTTCACAGACAAAGGCTTGGCCTGTTTGAGCGCACTGCCTTCGCTCAAGGCTTTGCGGTTGGAGACCCCAAGGGCCACCGAGGAGGGACTGTGGCAACTCGCCCAGTGCAAGACCCTGGAGCGGCTGTGCGTGCCCTGGTATGACACGATCACAGACCGTGGCGTCGGCTATCTCCAGTCGATGCCCAAGCTCAAGGCTCTCGGCGTCGGCGATGCCAGGAGTCCGGACGCGGGCGTTGCAGTTCTAATGTCGCTGAGCGAGTTGGAGGTCTTGGCCCTCAAAGGCAGCTCCGGCCTGATGGACAGTGCATTGCAGCCCTTGGCCGTCCTGCCCAAGCTTCGCGCCCTGGAGATCTACAACAGCCGGATCACGGAACAGGGCTTGGCGAATCTATACGCCTGCCAGAAGCTCGACTCGGTCCAGATCAGATCCTCCGTCCCGATTAGCCAACAGGCCATCGCTCGCGTGCAAACACAACTGCCAAGCTTGCGAACGATAGATGTTTCCCTGGCGGAGCCGCCTGTGCGAGCCCGACCCGCACAGCGCGCGACAGCAGCGTGGATACGCTGAGAGTCAATCTCGATCCATTTCGCGGAGCGACTCGCGAAGGTCAGCAACGGCCTGATTATTGAACGGAATCTCATAAAGACTTAGAATCAGATCGAAGGCTGTCAGGAAATAGTGTCGGTTGTCGCGGAAGTCAGCGTAGACGCGACCTTGAAGCAGCGGTGGAAAAGATGTCTCCTCCGTTCCCGTGAGGAGGACCGGCAGTATACGCTCTTTCTCTGCTTGAGTCCCAATCATGCGTTTGCCAATTAGATCGCCCTCAGCGGCTGCGACATAGGGCCCCATGGGCTCTCTGTTGTCGTACTTTAGTCGGTAGAGCGGCGTGCCCACCACAACTACCCGGTCGCTTGTCGCAAGGCACTCGATGAATCGAGGGACGCTGTTGCCAATCTTCGCATTCTCCCACCGGTCCAGCACCACTTTGATGCCAGCCTTTTGCATGTCCATAGCCAAGTTCCGCTCTACCCATCGCTCTTGAGGCGGATCGCCCCAGGCATAGCTGATGAAACACTCCGGCACCTTGATCCTCTGGTCTTTCACGTAGGCCTGCACGCGGAAGATCGCCTGCTCGAAACGCGTCCGCTGGTTGGCGACACGACGCTGGGTCTCGACTTGAATCTGTTCCTGCTGTGTCAGTTGGATCGGCTCATGGGACTCGGGCAACGCCAGCTTCTCGCCACAGTCGTTGCAGAAGGTGAATCCTTTGCCGTCGCGCAACCGCGTTCGCACCACCGTGCGATCCAGCGAGTGCTTGCACTTGGGGCACACCACTGGCTCATAGCGAAAGACTGTCAGGTTGCGCCTCGCCAGGAACGCCTCGAATAGTCCCTGGAATAGCGTCTGTATCGGCTTGCCCACGTTCGTGCCGAAGTACAGGACGAAGTCCAGGTCCGCGTCCCGCTCCGCCTCCTGGCGAAGGCCGCAGACCAGCTTGTCGCCTATCTCATATTCAGCATGGTTACGCCACTGGGCCGTCCGCGTGAACGTCTGGGTGTAGCCCAGCAACACCACGAGCGACGCATACGCGTTCTCCACGGCGCCGCTCACGGTGTAGGCCACCCCATCTGCGACGGGCTGCTCGTTCTCCACCGGCGGCATCTTCAGGTTGATCAATTCCGGGAAGACTAGGTAGGACTGGCTGGTCAGCGGGTCCGTCTCGCGAAAGCACACGTGGTGCTCCAGAAACAAGAGCGTTGCCGAGTCCAGCAGGACGGCCCGCTCGCTGGGTGACAGGGACTCGATCTCTGCGAATCGGTATTCGCCGGCCAGCAGGCGTTTTTCCTCGAGAGCGCCGAGACCTTTGGGATTGCGCCTTGCCTCCAAGACAAAGGAGGCCGCGATGTTGTTGAGCAGTTCCGGCGCCAGCAGGATCCGCTGCGCGCCCTTGGACGTGTGCAGACGCTTCACGTAGCCGTAGTTTTCCAAATGGCCGACAGCAGTCATCATCTCATCATCGGAGAACTGCCAGTTTGTATCGGTTTTCTCCAACTGGCCCCGCAACTGGTCCGGGCTTACGATCACCGGCTGCCCGGCCCGGTTCTCCTTCAGTTGCAGGACGTAATCCTTGATTTGTTTGAATGTCACCGTCGTGACGGTGGGGGGCTTATCGTCCCACGGGATCGAACCCTTCATCCGCCGGACCAACTCGTCCAGGCCATCGCCCCTGAGGGCGCTGGTGCTGATATGGCCGCTGACACCGCGCTGGCGGCAAAATGCGTCCAACTCCTCCTGTGTAAGCGTTGACACGCCACGGTCGGCGCGAGCGCTGATGAGAAGCTTGGGGCATGGCTCCCCGGGCTTATCCGCCCGACCGCACGCGCTAAGCTGCTTGAGCCAGAACTCCACGCCGCGAAACGGATCGTGACGATCCGCCGGATCGAATACGATCAATGCCAGATCCGCCCCATCGAGGAACAATGCGTGGGTGAGCCGGTAATCCGGCTGGCCGGTTAGGTCCCAGAGGATGGCCTCGCACTCTGTGCCGTCGGATCGGCGTGTTCTCAATTGATCGAGCACCCAGAATTGCTGGCCGTGGGTGGAGGATTGCTCTTTGAACTCGCCATGCGCCAGCCGCCAGCCAAGCCCGGTCTTGCCCACACCCGAGTCGCCTACCAACACGATTCTCGCGGTCGTGTGATGCACGGCCTCGGTGGCGCGCTTCGCGCCCGGCGCCTTGCTCAGCACCACGTCCAAGTCGAACTGCCAAAGGTGAATGAACTTGCACCTCGCGGTCTCGGCTGTGTCGGGCCATGCGCCGGCGGTAGCGAGGATGGGCAACTGCGGATGAAACGCCAGACCCAAGCCCCAGGTAATGTCGCTGCCAAGCCGGGGAAGAGAGGCAACCAGTTCCCAGGTATTACATCGCCAAAGGCGAATTGAGCCGTCTCTGCTGTCTGACGCCAGCAAGGACCCATCTGCATTGAAAACGACGGTGCCGACCTGTCCGGTATGGCCCTCCAGCGTTCGCAGCAGCCTGCCGTCGCACCAATCCCACAGCTTGATCGTGCCGTCCCTACTGCCGCTGGCCAGCATCCGGCCCAACGGATCAAAGCTCACGCTCTCGATTTCGCCTTGGTGTCCTTTCAGAGTCCGAACCGGCTTGCCGCTGGCACAATCCCACAAAATCACGTCGTCGCCGCCACAGCCGATGGCAAGCACCCGACCTGACGGATCAAAGCTCATGCTATTGACACCGCCCAACCCGCGTTCCAGACTCCGAACCTGCTTGCCGTCGGCGGAATCCCACAGAATTACCCGATTGTCATTACCGCCGCTGGCCAGCACCCGACCTGACGGATCAAAGCTAACGCTATGGACAGGGGCCCAGTGCCCCTGCAAAGTCCAAATCTGCTTGCCGCTGGCCCAATCCCACAGAATCACCCGATTGTCATTATCGCCGCTGGCCAGCATCTGACCCGACGGATCAAAGCTCACGCTGAAGACACTGCGTTGGTGCCCCTCCAATGTCCGAACCTGCTTGCCACCGGCCCAATCCCACAGAATGACCCGATTGTCACTACCGCCGCTGGCCAGCGTCCGACCTGATGGATCAAAGGACACACTTCGGACCCAGTCATTATGTCCTTCGAGTGTTCGCAGGAGCTTCACGCCGGGTGGTAGTTCGTAGCCAGGTCCATATTTCGCATACTTGTTGCCGGTCTCTGTCGCCATAGGTCGGGCCCTCCCAATCGACGCAACTGGTGGCTTATTGTACCCAACCGGCGGGCAAGCGGCTACGCCAAATTGGGGCCTGGATGCAAAGAGGACCGGATCAGCGGGGACCTGCTTATTGTGTTTGGACCATGGTCAGGTCAGCAGGCCGTAGTCTTTGAGAGTCTTGCGGAGAGATTCCTTCTTGTTGTCTTCCAGCGGGGTCATGGGCAGACGCAACTCTTCGGAGCACATGTCCAGCATGGCCATCGCCGCTTTGATCGGGATGGGGTTGGTCGCCAGCGTCAGCATGTTCTTGCTCAGGCCGAAGAGCTTGCGGTGCCATTGCCGGGCGGAGCCGAGGTCGCCTTCGAGGATCAGGTCGGTCAGCGCCTTGACGTCGGCGGGGACGATGTTCGCCACGACGCTGATGACGCCTTTGGCGCCGACGGAGGCGAGGGGCAGGGTCAGCGAGTCGTCGCCGGAGAGGATCGTGATGTCGCAGCGCATGGCGATCTCGCTGGCCTGGTCGAGACTGCCGGTGGCCTCTTTGATCGCGACGATGTTGTCGATCTCGGCCAGCCGGGCCACGGTCTCCGGCGTCAGGCCCGCGCCGCACCGGCCGGGAATGTTGTACAGCACGATCGGCAGATCGATCTCGTCGGCAATCGCCTTGAAATGCTGGTAGAAGCCTTCCTGCGTGGGCTTGTTGTAGTAGGGGCATACCTGGAGCGTGGCGTCGGCGCCGATCTTCTTGGCGAAGGTCGTCAGCTCGATGGCCTCGGCGGTGCTGTTCGATCCGGCTCCGGCGATCACCCGCGTGGCGCCGCCGACCCGCTTGACCACGGCTTCAATGACCCGCTTGTGCTCCTCGTGGCTGAGCGTCGGGCATTCGCCGGTTGTCCCCACCGGGACGATGGCGTCGATGCCGTTGTCCAATTGAAAGTCGACCAGTTCGTCGAGCGTCTCGAAATCGATCTCGCCGCCCTGAAACGGCGTGACCAGTGCCACCATGGCCCCTGTGAACATTCAGAGTCTCCTCATTCATTATTTGTTCGGAGTACCGCGTTTACGCGGATAAGAAGAGTCCTACCCGCCTAAAGGCGGAACTCCCAACTTTGCGTGTTTGTCGATCAGCTCGATCATCCGCCGGGTTGCCTCACGCATCCCGACGAGCACGGCACGCGCTACGATACTGTGGCCGATATTGAACTCGCACAGGCCCTCGATCCGGGCAACGGCGGCGATGTTGCGATACGTCAGTCCATGTCCGGCGTGGACGATCAGGCCCTGTTCCATCGCAAAATCCCGACCGGCTTCCAGCGCGGCGATCTGCTTCTTTACGGCCCGTTCGGACTTCGCGTTCGCGTAGGCGCCGGTGTGCAGCTCGACGGCATCGCAGCCGGTCTCGGCCGAGGCGGCGATCTGCTCCAACTCCGGGGTGATGAACGCACTGACCAGGATGCCCTTTTGGTGCATCCGCTGGACCACAGCCCGCAGCCGGGCCTTGAACTTGACGCAGTCCAGCCCGCCTTCGGTCGTCAGTTCCTGGCGGTTCTCCGGCACGAGCGTCACTTGGTCGGGCACGACCTGCTCGGCGATCTTCACGATCGGCTCGGCCATCGACATCTCCAGGTTGAGCTTGGACGCCACGCTCTCCTTGAGCGCCCGGACATCGCGGTCGTTGATGTGCCGGCGGTCCTGGCGCAGGTGCACGGTGATCCCGTTCGCTCCGGCCAATTCGCATTCGGCCGCCGCCCACACGGGGTCCGGCTCATCCGTCCGGCGGGCCTGACGGACCGTCGCCACATGATCTATGTTGACGTTGAGAACAGCCATATTCGCAATTTACTATCTACGGTTCACTATTTAAGATTTGGGGGTACAGCCCGGAGTAGATACAATACGTTCGCAGGGTAAAGTCGGGCGCACCAGACCAAATAGCAAATAGACAGCAAACAGCAATAATAAAGAGCCAATCGTCCATCGTCAATGGTAAATCTATGACACGACGAATCACGATCGCAGCGGGAAAGGCTCAGTTCCAGGCGCAGTTGAACGACACGGCGACGGCGTTGGCTATCATGGAAGCCCTGCCCATCGAGGCGCGGGCGAATCGCTGGGGCGGGGAAATCTACTTCTCCATTCCCGTCGACGCGGGTCTGGAGACCGGCGCCCGCGAGGTGCTCCAGCCCGGCGAGATCGGGTACTGGCCGCCGGGCAGCGCGTTTTGCGTGTTCTTCGGGCGGACGCCGGCTTCCGAAGGCGAGGAGATCCGGGCCGCGTCCGCGGTGAACATTGTCGGGCGGGTCGAGGGCTCCCTGGACGAGTTCTGGAACGTTCCGGACGGCGCCAAGATCACCCTCCGCGAGTTCTCAGAACACGAGATCTAAGCCGCCGCCGTACACCTGCATGCCCAGTTGCAGCACCATGTAGGCCGCCACGAGCAGAGCCGCGAAGTAGACCACTCTGGGCAGCCATTGCGCGAACAGGGTGAAATAGCGGTCCGCGCGATCCTGGGCCGCCGTGGCAATCCGATCGACGGTCTTGTCGAGATCGCCCGTCTCTTCCCCAATCTGCCACAGGTGAAGGTATTCGGCCGGCAGCCGCCGGGAGAAGCCCTCCCACATCATGCCTCCCTTGCGGACACTGGCGGTCCCGCCGGCAAACAGTTGGGCGACCGCCGCATTGCCCGTGGCGAGGGCAGCACGCTCCGTACATTCCGAAACCGGCACGCCTGCCTTATACAGCATGCCGAACGCTTTGGCGTAGCGGTAGACGGACAGATGGAAGATGGCGGCACCAAGGCCCGGAACTTGCAGAACGAGACGGTCCAGCACCACGCGCAGGGCGCGTGCCCTCTTCTTGAAGAGCATGGACGCCAGGACAATGAGCACGGGCACGTAGAGCCAAAGTAGGACCTCCAGGACCCGCCTCAGATAGCCGCCCACGTCCGCCTGGCTGTTGACGAAGGACAAGATCAAGGAGGGCAGGGGGTAGATCACCGCCACCGCATGGAGAAGGAAGAGGGGATACAGCAGACCCATTTGGATCTGCCGGCTGATCCGCTCGACGAATTCATGCCAGTGGGACAGCATCTTGAACGAATCGGGCAACGAGCCGGCCGTCTCGGCGGCCTCGATGAGCGTTCGATCCATTTCCGGGAACACGCGCCGATGCTCGTCCAGGGATTCGGACAGGCTCGATCCCTGGGACAGCGATTCGCGCACCTCGGAGAAGATGCGTTTGAACCGCCCGCGCTGACCCTGGATCAGGATGTCGAGCGACCGCAGAATGGGCACGCCGGCGTCCAGCAGCGTCGCCAGATCGTAGTAGGCCCGCGCCAAATGGCTTCTTGCGGCCATGGATGCTCCGCCCCGTTCGATATCGCGACTGCCCCGGCGGGCTTTGCCAAGAATCCCTATTGCCAACGCCGGGAGGCTCCTTTAGTATAACGCTGCTTTGCAGAGGATGCAACGACGAGCGCAATCGGGGTCAAACGTGGACAAGAACACGGAGAGAAAGGAGTCGGTCGGCATGCTGAGTTGGCTCAACCGCAGCCGTGGGTTTCGTTTGAGTTGGCCGACGCGGATCACGCTCGTGCGGATCTTCTTGATCGTCCCCTTCGTCGATTGCATGCTCAGCCTGCACGATCCTTCCCTCACGGAGGCGCGGCAGACGTTCCTGCGGCATGCGGCCATCGGCTTGTTCTTCGTCATGGCGATCAGCGATGCCGTAGACGGCTACTGGGCCCGCCATCGCCGGCAGATCACCAAGCTGGGGTCTTTCCTCGATCCGTTGGCCGACAAGCTGCTAATCACGTGTGCCTCACTGCTGCTCGTCTCGGAAAGGGGCCACGTCGAAGGTTTTCTGTTGCCGATGACCGTGGTGGTCCTGATTATCGGCAAAGATATCCTCATCACCATCGGTTTTCTGGTGATGTATCTGATCACATCGCGCATGCATATCGTGCCGGTATTGGCGGGCAAGTTGGCCACGGCGCTTCAGCTCACGATGGTGATTGCGGTCTTGGTCGCCCCCGAACTCGTGGAGGTGATCCCGGGGTATCGTGGGTTGGTTGAGGTGCTCTGGTGGTCGGCGGCGGCGGCGGCGGTCGTGGCCGCCCTCGTTTACATCCGCAACGGAAGCCGCTATATTGAGGATTACGAACGGACCCAAAGTCAGCGCTCGGGCACGCCGGGCACATGAGACGCGGGTTGGAGGGCATGTCCGTCGGTTGTGGTTGCGCGGCTCGTTCATATAAGAACGCTCTGAGGCGTTTCTTCGTAGGTCGTGCGTCCTCGCACGACGTCTTCTTTCAGGCGCGCGGGGACGCTCGCCCTACGAAGATACGAACCGCGCCAACGACGGCGATTGACGAGTTTTCTATGCAAGAGAAGAACACGGTGGATCAATTCAGTGGGATTCCGGAGGTGCTTGAGGATCTCCGGCAGGGCAAGATGGCAGTCCTCGTGGATGCGGAAGACCGGGAAAACGAGGGGGATCTGGTCTGCGCCGCGGAGAAAGTCACGCCCGAGATCATAAACTTCATGGCAAAGTTCGGCCGGGGCTTGATCTGCCTGCCCTTGAGCGCAGAGAAATGCGATGCGCTGGGCCTGTACCCGCAGACGCTCGAGAATACCGCCCGATTCGGCACGGCGTTCACGGTCAGCGTCGATGCCGCCGAGGGCGTCAGCACGGGGATCAGCGCCGCCGACCGCGCGCACACGGTCCAGGTGGCGATCGCCGACCGCGCTGCGCCGAAGGACCTGGCGCGGCCGGGCCATGTCTTTCCCTTGCGAGCCCGCACCGGCGGCGTTCTCGTTCGTGCCGGCCAGACCGAGGGGGTCATCGACCTGGCCCGGCTGGCCGGTTTGAAGCCGGCCGGCGTTATCTGCGAGATCATGAATGAAGACGGCTCGATGGCCCGCGTTCCGCAGCTTCTGGAATTCTGCCGGCGCCACGGGCTCAAGATCACCTCCATCGCCAAGCTGGTGGAGTACCGCCTCCAGCGGGAAAGCCAGGTCAAACGCTTCGAGAGCGTCTGTCTGCCTACGGATTACGGCGAGTTCAAGCTGCTCGGCTACGAGAGCATCACGTCGCCGGAGCCGCACCTGGCCCTGTGCAAGGGGGGGATAGGCGACCTGGACGCCCACGGTCAACCCATCGAGCACCCGGAGCCGGTGCTCGTGCGGGTCCATTCGGAGTGCATGACCGGCGACCTGTTCCATTCGCAGCGTTGCGAGTGCGGTTATCAGCTCATCACCGCCATGAAGATGATCGAGCAGCAGGGCACGGGGGCGCTGATCTACCTCCGCCAGGAGGGGCGGGGCATCGGTCTGTCCAACAAGCTGCGGGCCTACAAGCTCCAGGAACAGGGCCTCGACACGGTGGATGCCAATCTCAAACTGGGTTTGGCCGCCGACCGCCGAGACTACGGCATCGGAGCGCAAATCTGCCGGGATCTGGGCCTGCGGACCGTCCGGATTCTGACCAACAATCCCAAGAAAATCAGCCGTTTGGAGGTGTACGGCATCAAGGTCATCGAGCAGATCCCTCTGCGGGCCAAGCCCACCGAGTACAACGTCGACTACCTGCGGACCAAGAAACACCGATTCGGGCACATGCTGGACGAGGACCTGTAGATGAATCTACGAGCTACGATCTACTATTTACTGTTTTCTCTTTCTCTGCTGGCGGGGTGCAGTCAGCCGCAGGTCCCCCAACGGCCGCCCGCTATGGAGCAAGCCCGTGCCGCAGAGCAGAAGACGGAGGAGAGAGGACAGAGGACAGAGGACGGAGGGCCGCGGACAACGACGTCTTCCGAGACCCGCTCTCCGTCGTCCGGCCTTGGGCCGGCCGGGGGACCCGCTTTTGCACCCGTCAAGATCGCCGTGCTTCCACTGACGGAGTTGTCCAACTCCTCCGACGCAAGCCAGGGCAGCAAGCTGAGCGTCTTCGTGGCTTTGCTGGACTCCTTCGGGTCCCAGATGAAGGCGCCGGGGGTCCTGCGCTTCGAGCTCTACGAGTACATCCCCCGTTCCGCCCAAGCCAAGGGGCAAAGGCTGACCCTCTGGCCGGACGTCGATCTAACCAGCCCGGCCCAGAACAACAAGTATTGGCGGGACTTCCTGCGGGCGTACGAATTCGTGCTGGACACGGGGTCCCCAACGCAGAATTCCGCGTTGGGGGGCCCCTCCCAAGCCGGCCGCGACAAGACGTACATCCTCGAAGTGACCTGCATGTGCCCCGACGGCAGACGCCTTTCCGGCGACTACGTCCTCAAGAGCAGCCCATGAAGCGCGGGGGGGCCGGAATATGGTGGCAGGCGGAGCCGTCTTCGCAGGCCGAATCCGGCCTCGAATTCCGTCCCCACGGAGCAAGAAGATCAGCAGGAGCCGGTTCAGTCCAAGAGGCCATTCAAGACCAGCAGCGCCTCCTGCCGCAGGGTCAGAAGTTGCCGCAGGCCCTGGCGGGCATTGATAAGCTGTTGCACCCCGCGCTCCTTGGCGGCCCGCAGGGCCGTCAGCCCGGCCTTGATCTGGTCCGCCGGAGCCTTCTGGTCCAGCAGCAGCTCGCGCAGTTCCCGGCCTCTCAGTTCCGCCTCCGTCCTCGGCGCATCGCTTTTGCCTATCGGCCGAGGCGCCGGATGCACCAAATCGTGGACCACTTGGATCCTCGGCTTCAGGACCGCCCACTCCTGGTCCGACACCCCCAACTGGTCCTTGAGGCCCTCCAAGGCCTGTTGCCGCTGCCGCACCATCTGCTCGCGCATGATCTGCTGGCGCTCTTCCATACTCTCGGCGTTGCGCATCCGCTCCACGAAGGCTTGAGATTCCTCCATTGTCTGCCGCGTCTGCTTGGAGGGCATGGCACTTGACCTTCGCGCCTCGGTTGCCTTTTCTCCCGTCTGAGCGAACACGGCATGCGGCATCAAGCCGAGCACCGCCAAGCCCGAGGAACGCAAGGCCAACCGACGGGAGACCACGTGGTTGGTTGTTTCATACGGGGTAATGATTGTCCTTTGAGCATTCGGCTTCATTTGCTCGTCTCCTCTTGCTCTGCGTGGCGTGTCAATTCCCGTTCCCGTTCGACAACACTCTGAAGCCTGCGGCCGAGGTGAAAGTACTTCATGGCTTGGAATCTCTCCCTGGGCCGATGGCCTTCCTGGTAGAGTGGACGGCGGATTACGATGGAGAACCCGGATCCGCCAACGTACCGGCATACGACGCCCGGGTACGGCGGCGCACGAAGTAATGCGGCCTGCCACAGGAGTTGCCGGGCAGCCCTGGAGACCGCGCGGAGCGTATTGCCTTCCAGCTCATCACTGGCTCCTCCATACTTGACTTTAAGGGATATTGCGTCGAATGCGGTTTCCAGTTGCGTGAGCTGCAATCTCAGCGCGCCGTCCAGCCTGACTTCCTCGTCGCGCGTCCAGGGGAACTTGAACGGGGGCCACAGAGGATCGTCCATGTACTGCTGGAAGCGGCGCTCGTAGGCCTGGAATCTCCGCTCCACATCCTCCGGTGTGACCAGCACGCCGAGCCCGCGGGCGGCCAGCATGGCATTGACCTGTGATTCAAGCGTGCGGGAGCAACTCTGCAGTTGGGAGAACAGCCGTTCATGATCCTGTCCTGTAGACGTATCGCAGAACGACAGGCCCAGGAATGTCGCCAAGAGGCTGTCAGACGATCCTGCGCCATTGTTCACGGGCAGGCAATTGGCGGACAGACGGTCCAGTGCTGGGATGAGCTTCTCCGGATCGGCGCAGAAGGGTCCCTCTCCGGCAATCAGCCGAATGGAGCGAATCGTATTCTCGACAACCTCGCGCTTCGCCTCGGATTGGCCTGCCGTGTATCGTTGGGCGAGCCCCTCATTGAGGATGCGACGGATATCATCCATATCCAGTGTACCTCTGGAAGGGTCGGCGTCCAATTGCGCGAGGTACCGCTGCACGGTCGGCGTTGCGTCGCAGGGATCGGGCCCGATGCCGCCTCGGGCCAAGCGCGAGGCATGGAGTTTGGCGCTGCATGAGTCCGCGTCGCGCTGGTCCATCAGGCCCGCGCGGCGCATCTCGGAGACAAGCAGTTCTCCATACGTGAACCAGGCGTTGTTCATGATGTCCACCATCAGCCGCTCTACACCCGTGGCCGCATCCTGCCCGCCATGGCGGACCACCACTGCGACAAGCGGGCGCAGTTGCTCTTCCATCCGCTCGGGGTACCGTTCTTGAATCCGCGCGGACATGCTGCCCAGCTCCGTGAGAGATCGCTCCTTGGGTATCGTGTCGTCTGTGCAGAGCCCTGTGACCACTGCCTGGGCGGACTGCCAGACACAGTTGCTATCCGCCGTCATCAGGGCCGCCTGGAAGCGCAGGCGATCCAGGGCCCGGCCGACCTCCGCAGGCACGTTATTCTGATCGAGGTAGGAGTCCAGCCGGCCATGAAGATCCCTCGCAGACGTGCGGACGTCCGAGGAAACACTCATCGTCTCGAGGGCCCGAGCAAAGGACCAGTAGGCCCTGTAGGCTTCGCGAAGGAGGGTCCACTGGCCCAGGGTTTCCACATCGAATACCGCACGGAGGGCATCTTGCTCAAATTCGTGAACGCGCCGAATCGTCACGCCGACGACGGGTGGACCCGTCGCGGCCCTCTGCGCCCGCCACACCATGGACCCGTCGTCTTGGCTCTCCTTCGAGTAT
>Ga0315289_10000387_pt1 | contig 69488 bp, 62 predicted proteins | sample YL17G11_40_MG_FD_203452 | JGI IMG/M metagenome (GOLD analysis project Ga0315289, IMG submission 203452) | Sediment microbial communities from Yellowstone Lake, YNP, Wyoming, USA - YL17G11_40 | ecosystem: Environmental > Aquatic > Freshwater > Lake > Sediment | place: USA: Wyoming | collected... | reverse complement strand
GGTAGTTTTTCCAACATGACTTTACAAAATATAACCGAGCCTTATTCTCCGATTTTATGAGGGTTTCAAAGCTGTTTAGATCCATGACACCATTCTATTTTGGTGTCAGATCTTTTACAATCACCAAGAATCATAGAAATCATAGAACTAAATGCATATTGGAAGTTTTTAATCATAGATCTAGACAGAAAATGCTAAAAACTATAGCATCCTTTGTTCCTTGACCATTTCCATCGATATACTCTTTCGAGCAGATACCCTGATTGTTGCTTGAATGATCTTTCCCTGTTTATTCTCTGAACTTATTTGTAAATAAATACTTTAGAAATGTCAAATAATCATCTTTAAACCCACAAGGCATTTTACCATTGACGAAAACATTCAAGGGATATAGAGTAATTCTCAAATTTAAGGAGAGAGGGGGAAAAGATGAAGGTAAAACATAGGATGATCAAAAAATTGATCACGATCAATCAAAATGCCACCATCCCTCATGCTATTGAGATCATGAAAAAACATTCTATCCGCCATCTCCCAGTGGTGCAGGGAAAAACGTTCCTGGGTTTCGTTACTGCAGGGGACCTTCGCCAGGCATTTTACCCTTCTATGATTAACAAACTCACCATCAAGGATATCATGATCAAGAGACCCATCGTTGTTGAGCCAGAAACCAGCCTGGAAGAAGCAGCAAATCTTATCTTTCGCCACAAGATAGGAGGCCTGCCTGTGGTGGACAGTAAAAAGTTAGTCGGGATTATTACCGTAACCGATATCCTTGCAGCCTTTATACAGATCATGGGGGTTCTTAAATCCAGCTCGCGCATTGATATCATTCTTGGGAATAAACCTCATGCCTTAGAGGAGGTCTCACGCATTATCAAAGAGAATAATGGTGAGATCATAAGCATGGGTACGTCCTCTCATCGATCAAAGGGCAGAAGGGTCTACTTTTTCCGCCTGGAGAAGTGTAATACTTCCCGCATCGCCAAGGCATTAGAAAAGAAGGGTTATAAAGTTACTATGACAATAGAATAGGAGGATGTAAATGATTATGACAAAAATGAGTGTGTGGAAAGGATACTTATTACTATTAACTTTAACTATCTGCTGCCTACTGTTTACTGCCTCGAGCATTTCATCCGCATTTGACCTTGACTCGGCAAATATTTCTGACCTTAAAATCATGAAGTATGTGCCAGATCAAATTCTGGTCACGTTCAAGGATAACATTACAGATTCTGTTAAAGCGCAGGTGCATAAGAATCTGGGGGCATTAGGGGTACGAGACTCATACGGTAAGTTCTATCAAGTGGTTACGGTACGGGAGGGTAGTGTTGAGGAGATAGTTAAGGCCTACTCTCAAAGTCCTTTTGTGGAGTATGCCGAACCTGACTATTTGAGGTTTGCTTGCTTTACCCCTACCGATGAGTTTTACAGCTATCAATGGAACTTCTGTCAAATCAACCTCCCCTTAGCATGGAACAAGAGTACCGGTTCTGGCGTGACAGTTGCCGTTATTGATACCGGAGTAAACCCAAATGGTGAAGATGATTTTGGTGGTAGACTGATCCAGGGCCACAATTTTGTTCGTAATACCGATGACTTTACAGACGACAATGGTCATGGGACTCACGTGTCAGGAACTGTTGGTGAGGAAACCAACAACCTGATTGGATGCGCTGGTATTGCTTTCAATGCTAACATTCTTGCTGTAAAGGTGCTCAACCGACGGGGCGTTGGTTCTTCCAGTAATATTGTAGATGGAATACGGTGGGCTGCTGACAACGGTGCTGACGTGATCAATATGAGCCTGGGAGCGTCAACTGGCTCCACAACCGAGGAAAATGCTATTAACTATGCGTACGACAAAGGCGTGGTAATCTGTGCTGCCTCAGGAAATGACGGGGCAAACCAGGTAGGATATCCCGCTGCTTATGAAAACTGTATAGCTGTCGGGGCAACTCGCTATGATAAGAAACTTGCACCTTACTCTAATACCGGCGATGCCTTGGATATTGTGGCACCCGGGGGAGATACCAGCGTGGATCAGAATGGTGATGGCAATCCAGATGGAATCCTCCAGGAAACATTTTCGAGAAGGCTTTTTACATACAACTGGGATTACTACTTCTTCCAAGGTACCTCCATGGCCTCCCCTCATGTGGCTGGAGTAGTTGCCCTTATCCTTTCACTTCATCCCACCTACACCCCTGAACAGGTCAGGAATGCCATCCAGACATCTGCCCAGGACCTGGGAGCCTCGGGTTGGGATACGCAGTACGGCTGGGGTTTAGTTAATGCGTATGAGGCACTGAATAAATAACGATGCTCCGCCAGATTAAAAGCTTATTCAGGCTTCTTACCCAGAGACCTCATATCCCGGATAGGCAGAAGGCAAATGAACTTGTTACGACTCTATTAAGCCGAAGGAGTTGTCGAGCATTCAGTGAAGAAGATATTGATGAGGATGACTTCACATTGATCCTGGAGGCTGGCCGTTTCGCACCAAGTACAGCCAACCTCCAGACGTGGAGTTTCATCACCTTTACCCGTCATGAATGGAGAGAGGTTTTTGATCGCCCCATTCCTTTCAATGGATCACGTGCCATTATAATCTGTGCCGACTGGTATCGAAACAAAAAGTTACTCAATGAATTTTCCTATACCCCGTTAGTCTCTACCACCTTTTCCATTTTTAATACTGGTCTTGCAGCAATGAACATGAATATTACTGCTGAGTGCCTAGGTATAAGAAGTATCATGCTTTCCGATACAGGCATGACAGGCCTCCTTGATTTTTCCTACCTGAAGAAATATCTCTCACTTCCTGAAGATGTCATACCTATAACCACCATAGTCCTCGGCAAGTCACATAGTTTAGACTCAGTTGTTCCACCAAGATTTGACCGGGATGTGGTTGTAATGAGAAAAAGTTACCACCAGTGCTCTCAAGCAGAGATAGAAGAATGGTTTGATCGGATGAAAGTAGGATTCAAGCTCTTATATCCTTTCTCTGATTTTTCCTCTAAGATTTCTTACTATCAGGAAAAGATGGGGGTGGCTGAGAGGGAATTGAAAGGGATATTTATAAAGGAGGAAGGGCGTGATTGATCCGCGGGTTAGCCAATTGGCCAAAATCATCATTAATTACTCCACCCGTGTAAAGAAAGGAGATACTGTAGTGATCAATGCCTCGGGTACCGAATCTATCCCTTTGATCAAAGAGCTTCACAAACTTTCTCTCCAAAAGGGTGCACGTTATGTGGAGTATGAAATCTCTGTACCGGAGATCTCACGTGACTTCTACAATATTGCTACACTAAAACAGGCAAGCTACTTCCCCCAACATAAGTTCGACCTGATCAAAAAGGCCACCGTCTATATTGGCATTGCAGCTGCTGATAACTCCATGGAACTTGCCAATGCTAAACAGGAGAATATGATCCGTTATATCAAAACGATGAAGCCCATTCAGGAGGAGAGGGTTAAGCATACCCGGTGGTTGGTCACGCGATTTCCCACCCACAGTGCTGCCCAGGATGCCAAGATGAGTTTAGAGGAATTCGAGCAATTCTTATTTTCCGCCTGCAACATCAACTGGCAGGGGGAGGCTCGGAAACAAGAAGAGCTTAAACGAATCATGGAAAAAACAAAAGATGTAAAGCTACTCTCTTCTGATACATCCCTCACGTTTTCCATTAAGGGGATGCCTGCTATCAAATGCTGCGGTAGACAGAACCTACCAGATGGAGAAGTATTTACTGCACCAATCAAAGATTCTATTGATGGCCATATTACCTTCAACTGCCCAACCATCTACCAAGGAAAGGAGTATACTTCCATCAAGCTGAAATTTAAACACGGTAAGATTTCTAATGCCACATCCCCTGGCAAGGATAAAGAGCTCAACAAGGTGCTGGATACGGATGGGGGGGCGCGCTATGTGGGAGAGTTCTCCTTCGGTGTTAATCCCCGGATCCAATTCCCCATGCGTAATATTCTCTTTGACGAAAAGATCTTTGGTTCCATCCATATGGCCGTAGGTAACTGTTATGATGAATGTAATAATGGAAATACCAGTGCAATCCACTGGGATATGGTCAAGCTCCTTAAAGGGGACGGTAAGATCTTTTTTGATGGAAAGTTGATCCAGAAGGATGGGAGGTTCGTCCACCCCAGACTTACGTCTCTAAATCCGAAATCCTAATATTGAAACTCGAAACAAATTCAAAATTCCAATATCAAATCTCTAAAACGTTTAGGTGTTTGTATTTTTGAGCATTTGTGCTTGTTTCGGATTTAGTGCTTCGAATTTCGAATTTTATTTTATTCCGCACTCCGCAATCACAAATCCGCAATCACCTGTTTAAGTACGCATTCCTGAGCTTCTCCAGTAACTCTCCTCTCTTCTGATAGAGCCTTTTATGCCGTCTCACTTTAGCACTGCTGAGCGCATATGCAGTAATAATAGGCAGCGCTATTGTAGTGTCAAGATAAACAACCACGGAATCAGGCAACGCAGCATGATCAACTTTACCCCAGCTCACTGCTTCACTTGGGGTGGCACCAGATAATCCCCCAGTGTCTGGTCGTGCATCAGTTATCTGAATAAAATAATCATGTCCTGAATCTACCAGTCCAAGTATCTCCTGAATCTGGGGTTCGGTCTGGAGCATGAAATTTTTAGGAGAACCACCCCCGAGGATAAAAACACCACTCTTTCCTTTTCCCGTCTTTGCATGATACACGATGGAGGCAGTTTCATTCACATCGAGACTCACGTTGATCTGCGGACCCTTTGCCTTCAAGCTCAGTTCAGCAAGATTCATCCCGATAGAACTATCTCCTGGTGAAGGGCAATAAACAGGGAGACCGTATCGATAGGCTGCAGAAAGCAGAGAAGTTTCTCTTTTCCCAAGTGCCTTTTCTCTCTCATAGAGGTATTTACCGATCAGATAATGTAACTCTGCTGTTCCCATTTCTTTCTGAAACTCAGGTAGTGACAGGATTTTCCTGAAGAAACGATCAGTGGAGAGGAGTACACTATAGTCCATCACCACATTATAAATCCTGACCACCCTCTCCTTTCTCAAATTTTTGTCTTCAAAAAAAGGACTGCCTTTATGCAGATCAAGTCCAAGAGCAAAATGAGAATCATGGTAAAGATTGGCACCGGTTGAGACAATCCAGTCTACCAACCCGTGTTTAATCAGGGATATTATGCAGGATCTGCCGAGTCCAGCGGGTGTCAGGGCACCGGCCAGGCTCAACCCAATAGTAACCTCATTTTTGAGCATCTTTTTTACAAAGAGCCTGCACGCATCTCTCAGCATCCCTGCATTATAGGCCAAGAAATACTTTTCCACCAATTCCTTCAAACCAATATCTCCTTTCAGGGGAGGGGGATTGATCACATCTCCCTGTAAGAATTTCTTTTTCTCAACCATAAATTTTTCCTCTCTTAATTAATCCCATAACAATCTAATAAATATGCCCTGCCTTTGCAAGCGTTTTATCCCAATATCCCCTTGCTAAACTCTGATTTATCTGTTATGGAACCATCAAAGTTGAGAGGAGGAAAAGGTCATGGCTGAAAGACAGTATGTGATCGATGAGTTCAAAGCCCAGGATGCCTGGAGGATGTTTCGAATCATCTCCGAGTTTGTTGATGGATTCGAAACCTTATCCGAGGTGGGACATGCTGTAACCATCTTTGGCTCATCGCGGGTTAAAAGGGGAGACGAGCTCTATAGAAAGACAGAGCAACTCTGTAAACTCTTAGTTAAGAGTGGATTTGCAATTATTACCGGTGGAGGACCGGGTTTGATGGAGGCTGCTAACAAAGGGGCATCAGATGCTGGAGGGAAGTCTATTGGGCTCAATATTGAACTCCCTTTGGAACAAAAGCCCAATCCCTATTCTAATATCAGTTTGGACTTTCGCTACTTCTTTTGTCGTAAGGTCATGTTTGTTAAGTATTCCATGGCTTATGTGATTATGCCTGGTGGTTTTGGTACCTTAGATGAGTTCTTCGAGGCAATAACCTTAATACAGACTCACAAGATCAAACCCTTTCCGGTGATCATGGTGGACAGTAATTACTGGGGAGGATTGATCAACTGGATGAAAGGTACACTCCTTCGCCAGAAGATGATCTCTCATGAAGATTTAGAGACTTTCCAGGTGCTCAATGAACCGGAAGAAATTTTAAGAACCATTAAAAAATTTCACGACATCCTTTATTGACAGGATTTTCTCTCCTCTTCGATCTTCCTTCTCTCTTCTTCAAGGGCCTTTTTCCCGGCCTCAATAGCGGCAAGAAGTTCCTTCTTCTTATCCTCTGCTAAGGTCTTGCCCTCCTCAATTAATAGAGAAGTCCTTGACTTGATATCCTGAACAATCTCCTCTATCTTCTCCAGCCAATTCTCCTCCAGTTCCCTAGCCTTCTGCCATGCCTTATCAGCCCCTTCTTTTACCCTCTGCCTGGTCTTTTCTCCTGAATCCGGGGCATAAAGAAGGGCCAATCCGGCACCAATGAGTCCTCCAGCCAAAAAGATTGTAAACACCTTACCAAGAGATCCTTCTTTTTTTTCTTCTTCCATGGTCATTCCTCCTAATAATTATTTATTGCGGAAGTAATACTCTACTCCACGGGCCACCCCTTTCAGGAGAGCAATAACACTGTTTACTGGTGAGAGTATACCCCAGCGTACAGAATTTATGGTCTTTACTACCTGATCCACTATGGCAATTAGGTTGCTTGAAGCGTAATTAATGCTTGAATTAATCCTCTCCAACTGGAAACGGGTGATCTTGGTGACACTCCTCACATCTTCAGCAACCTGTCTGATCTCAGCAGCTAACGGTACAATCTCCCGGTCTAATTTCATGATAAATTCATCCAGGCTCTCCCTGATCCTTTTTATCTCGAGTACAATCACGATGCTGGCAACAGCAAAGACTACCATTGCAAGAGCAATGACTACAAGGCAGATGGTTGTTAGATTCATATCTCATCCTCCCTTAGAGATGAAAGGTTGGAGATATCTTATAAAAATTCCCTAGCCATGTAAACAATAATTTAGTAGAGAGCTATCAGCAGTCAGATTTCAGCTTTATTTGACTTCACTCTCGTCACTATGGTATCACCTTTCTCCATGAAAGAATACCGTTTTCAATTACGATACGGCAAAGGTAAAAAAGAGTTCATCCTTAAATCTAAAAATCTTTCCAGCGTATTAAAACCTAAACCCATTAACGCTCCTGAACCTGCTAGACTCATCGAATCCTCCCTTGATCAACCTTTACACTCTCTGCCCTTCAACGACTTTTTCTCTCCGAAGGATTCAATTGCCATTGTCTGCTCTGATATCACCCGGTATACCGGCAGCGATTATTTTCTTCCAATCTTGATCAAGAGGCTTTCTCGTATTGGAATAAGAAAATCTTCCATTTCTATAACGATTGCCTTGGGAATCCACCGTGCTCAGACCGAAGATGAGATCAGAGAGCTTGTAGGAAATACATTATATGGCAAAATAAGGATCTTCAATCACAATCCTAAAGAAGATGCAAACCTAAAATTTTTGGGTATTACCAGTAAAGGAACCAGGGCTGAATTCAATCGAAGGGTGGTGGAGGCAGATAAAATCATTCTCACCGGTGCGATCGGCTTCCACTATTTTGCCGGTTTCAGTGGAGGGAGGAAAGGTATAATGCCCGGGGTTGCATCATTTGAAGCCTGTGTAAATAACCATCTATTGGTACTCAACCCTCACGGAGGTAAAAACCCTCGAGCAGCAACCGGCATACTGAAAGGTAATCCGGTTCATGAAGATATGATGGAGGCATGTCATGAGTTACCCCCTCTCTTCCTCTTCAATACCATCCTTTCATCTGACCAAAAAATAATACATACTGTATCAGGTAATCTCACAAAAGCCTTTGAGAGGGGGTGTGAGATGTTCATGGAGGATTTCAGCATACCGATAACCGAGAAAGCAGATCTGGTAATTGCAAGTTGTGGAGGATTCCCAAAAGATATCAACTTTATCCAGGCCCATAAGTCCATGGATTACGCAATGAGTGCATTGAAAGAAGGTGGCGTGATGATCATTCTTGCCGAATGTGCTCAAGGGTATGGGCATCCATCCTTTCATGGATGGTTTAAGTATAATGATATCAATATGTTAGAAGAGATACTAAAAGCAAATTATCAAATCAATGGTCAGACCGCTTACTCCACCTTATTAAAGGCTAAAAAAGCGAAGATTGTCTTGATATCTGCTTTACCACATCACGAGGTAAGGCAAATGTCCATGATCCCAGCAGATGACATGGCACAGGCCTTATCACTTGCCAGGACATTCATCGGCGATAACCCCACCACCTGTATCATCCCTGAAGCAGGAAGTACCCTCCCTGTAATGCAGAATGTAGATTGCGGAATGAAAAAAAATAAAAATTTCTAAATTCGAAGCACCAAATCCGAAACAAGCACAAATGCTCCAAATTACAAACACCTAAACGTTTCAGAGATTTGATATTGGAATTTTGAATCTGTTTCGGATTTCGATATTCGTATTTCGGATTTAAAATTACTTTAGTTTATCTAATGCTTCTACCAGGTGTAACACTTCAACCTTCATCCCCTTTTGGTGAGCACCATCTTTGAGTTGAAGCATGCAACCCGTGCAACTGGTCACCACCACCTTTGCTCCTGTGGCCTTAATATCCTCCATCTTCTTGTCTAATATCTTCAAGGATAGGTCGTAATGTGCAAGGTTAAAGCCCCCTCCTGAACCACAGCACCGAGATGGATCAGTCATTTCGATCAGCTCAACCTGAGAAAAGGACTTAAGTATCCCTCTCGGTTCCCTTTTGATTCCAAGTTCTCTATTCAAATGACAGGGGTCATGATAGGTAACTTTTATCTTTTGATTGAACCTCTCGTCTCTGTTCTTCCAATCATGGGTACTTAAGTATTGAGAAACTTCCACGATTTGAGAGCTTATCTTTTTAAATCTCTGGTCACCGGTAAAAATCCTTGGGTAGAGCTTATTTAAGGCGAAAGCACAGGAAGAGCAGGCAACTAAAATTTTATCTACACCGCTCCTTTCTATAGCCTCACAATTTTTCACAGCCAGATCTTTAAGGGTCTTAAGATCTCCTACTCCAAATGCCGGCAAACCGCAGCATCCCTGACCCTCCGGTAAAACGATAGATACACACTTTTCCTTTAAGAGATTCACGATGGCTTCACCAATTGCTGGAAAAAGGTAATTGGTGATACAGCCAACAAAATAGCCTATCTTCTCAATTTCTTTCTCTGTCTTTATCTCCCTGCCTCCATACCTCTCTAAAAAGAACTTTTTAGCAAGTGGAGGAACAAATCGTCTTCGATCAAGATACGGGAGAGGAAAACGGAGGTGAAGGCCACTCTCTTCAGGGATCCGCTTAAAGAGCAGACCCTGAAAGAGAGAACCAGCCTTGAGAATCAGGGACAGAAAGTGGGTGGTGTTCATAATCCAGCGGAGTATCATCCTCTTGCGCAGGCTAAGCCTTTTACTATTTACTAAGGCCGCCCTTGCCGCCATGATGATTTCCACTACCCTGACTTCATTGGAGCAGTTTTCCTCGCAGGCAGAACATCCCAGACAGAGGGAAATGATATCTTCAAAGCGGCTACTCATCATGAGGTTACCTTCTGCAACCTCTTCAATGAGGGCAAGCTTTCCCCGTGCAACTGCTGTTTCTCTTTCTATTTCGGTAAATACCGGACAGACACTCCGGCAGCTCCCACACTTCACACAACGATAAAGATCATTGCCGAGTGCCTTCAAGTCAGGATAATCCATTTTCATCCTAAGCTCTCAGAGATCAGCGATGAGCTTTCAGCTTTTTTAATAATTAAGCTGAGAGCTGATTGCTGAATGCTGATTGCTAATCATAATAACATCTTTCCCGGATTCAATATGTTAAGAGGATCGAAACAGGCCTTTATCTTCTTCATCACTTCTATCCCAATATCACCTACCTCCCATTTGAGAAAGGGAGCCTTGGTTATTCCGATCCCGTGTTCGCCGGAGATGGTACCACCCAGCTTCAGTGTGGAGCGGAATATCTCTTCAACCGCCTTTTTTACCCTTTCCATTTCCTCCATATCCTTACGATTGGTCATAATGTTCACATGGATGTTTCCATCTCCAGCATGTCCAAAATTTACAATCACCAACCGGTATCTCTCTGCAATCTCATGGAGAGCATTAATGATCTCTGGCACTCTGCTTCTTGGAACAGCAATATCTTCATTCACCTTGGTAGGGTTCAATTTTACAATGGCAGCAGAAATAGATCGCCTGGCTTTCCAGAGCATCTCCCTTTCTTCTTCGTCTTCAGCCACTTTAATTTCCTCTGCTCCTCCCCTCCGACACAATTCACTCATTCGTCTGATCTGTTTTTCGATAACCTCCTTTTCACCATCCACTTCGATGAGCAGAAGGGCACCAGCTTCAATCGGAAGACCCATGTGCAGGTAATCCTCAACACAACGGATCGAAGCATTATCCATAAATTCCAATGTTGAAGGGACGATCCTTGAACGGATAATCTCTGATACTGTTTTCGCTGCTTGGGCAACCTCAGGGAATATGACAAGCAAGGTTGCGACAGCCTCAGGCAGAGGAATAAGTCGTAAGATGATCTTTGTAATTACAGCCAGCGTCCCTTCTGAACCAACGAGGAGCTTAGTCAGTTCATAACCTGCTACACATTTCATGGTTCGGGCACCAGTATGGATGATTTCTCCAGTTGGCAATACCGCCTCAAGTCCCAGTACATAATCCCTTGTCACACCGTATTTCAGCGCTCTTGGTCCTCCAGCACATTCAGCAACATTTCCACCGAGGGTTGAGTATTGCAGGCTGGCAGGGTCGGGGGGATAGAAAAGATCGAGTTTTAAAACCTCCTTCTGAAAATTACCGGTAATCACACCTGGTTCCACCACTGCTACAAGATTATCGCTATCAATCTCGATGATCCGGTTCAACCTGGTCATAACCAAGGTAATCCCCCCTTGAACCGGAACAGATCCGCCCGTAAAACCAGTACCTGCACCTCTCGGAACAACTGGTATCTTATCTTTTGCGGCGATCTTGAGGATCTCAGACACCTCCGGAGTTGAACCTGGAAACACCACCACCTCAGGTAAGTACTTCTGATTGGTTGCATCATAGGAGTAACAGATCCGATCTTCTATTGTGTCAACAAAATTCTCCTTACCGACAATCCTGATCAAGGCTTCTTTAATTTTATTATCCATACAGTCCTCAATAATAATTAGTTTTCAGTGCTCAGCTCAAATAAAAAGCTGAAAGCGGATAACTGATTAGCAATATATTACCACAATATTTCAATCTGAATACATCATAATCCCACTGGAAATGATTTGGAATCAAGAAAGATTTGACTCGCCCCTCTCCTTCAACTAATATTCCATCATTATATAAAGGGTTCAAGGGATCGAGGGGTCAATGGTTCAAGTGAAAAAAACTGATAAAGAAAAGGAACTAATAAAACTTGAGAAGAAGATCGCCTATCATTTTCAAGATTCACGGCTGTTAATCCAGGCACTTACACATAAATCTTACTCCAATGAAAACCCTTCCGGACTGTTTCCTGACAATGAAAGACTTGAGTTCTTAGGTGATGCTGTCCTTGATCTAATTATTAGCCATCTCCTTATTGATGAATTCCCAAAATCCACAGAAGGAGAACTCTCCAAATTCCGCGCAGCTCTGGTCAATGAACAGAGGTTATCCTCCATAGCCCGGGGTTTTGATCTTGGAAAATACCTCCTCCTCGGAAAGGGTGAAGATAATACAGGAGGTAGAAAGAAGGACTCTATACTGTCTTCTGCTTATGAGGCAATCATCGGGGCCATCTACCTGGATGGGGATTTTCAGATAACATTTAACGTGGTGAAGAATCACTTTTTTCAACTCATCACTGAGGCTGAAGACGAGAGCTTTCATCACGATTATAAGTCAGAGCTTCAAGAATTCTCACAGGTGTTCTGCAAGTCAACCCCTGAGTATATCCTAACAGGAGAAGCAGGTCCTGATCATGACAAATCCTTTGAAATAAGTATCCTTATTGATGGGAAAATCCTTGGAAAAGGGTGGGGAAAAAGCAAGAAGGCAGCAGAACAAAAGGCGGCTCAGGAGTCATTAGAACTTCTAAAAATTAAATAAAAGGAGACCAGAGATAGATGAAGCCGGTGGTAGCAATAGTGGGAAGGCCTAATGTAGGCAAGTCCACTCTTTTTAACCGTCTTATGGGAAAAAAGAAAGCGATTATTGACGACCTGCCTGGGGTCAGCCGTGATCGCAATTATGGTAGTGTGGTATGGGAGAATAAACCATTTACACTAATTGATACTGGAGGATTTGAACCGGCTCCTAAGGAATTAATTGGTAGTATGATAAAAGAACAAGTCCAGTTGGCTATTGAGGAAGCAGATGCCATCATCTTTCTCTCTGATGGAAAAGATGGGTTACTCCCCTCTGACAAAGATATAGTAAGGTTGCTCAAAGCATGTGGTAAGAAGGTCTTCTATACAGTAAACAAGATAGAAGGAAAAGGAGACTATGAGAATCTTCCAGATTTCTACCAGCTTGGTATTGAACCAGTTTATCCTCTATCTGCTCAACACGGACTGGGTATAACCGAGCTCCTCAATGATGTGGTTGATTCCCTGCCTAAGGAATCCCCTGAAAAGGAAGAAGAAGCCACTAAACTGGCGATCGTAGGAAGACCCAATGTGGGTAAATCATCTTTAATAAATCGAATCTTAGGTTATAAACGGCTCATTGTAAGCGAAATTCCTGGGACCACTCGGGATTCCATTGATACCCCCATCCGCTATTTTGGCGACCGATACCTCTTGATCGATACTGCCGGGCTTAGAAAGAAGAGTAAGGTCAGCCTAAGTGTCGAAAGGTACAGCATAGTAGAGGCCCTAAAGAGTATTGAACGGTGCGACCTTGGCATCTTGATCCTTGATGCTGTTCAGGGGGTAACTGAACAGGATGCTCGGATCGGTGGTTATCTCTATGAAAACGGGAAGGGAACACTCATCGTGGTGAACAAGTGGGATTTGATCAAAAAGAATACAACCACCCTGAAGAAATACACTGAGGAGATACGGTATCACCTTCGCTTTCTCGATTTCGCCCCGATTATCTTTGTATCCGCATTAATCGGTCAAAGGGTATTTCAGATCCTAAAAATAATACGGGAGATATCCCACAATTACAGGAAAAGGTTATCCACCTCCGAACTGAATCGTGTACTCAAAGAGACAACGAGCAGGTATCCCCTGCCCTTTTATCGCAGGCGCCCTTTAAAGCTCTACTACATGACACAGATATCGATCACACCTCCTACCTTCGTGATCTTTGCCAACCATCCTGAGGCAATTCACTTTTCGTATGAACGCTACCTGATCAACCAGCTCCGTGAAAAATTCAGTTTTTCCGGTGTGCCTCTCCGCTTGATATTCAGAGAGAGAAAGAGGTTGACCAGCTGACAATAGCCTTCAGCGGTGAGCAATCAGCTGAGAATAAAAAGCTGAAAGCTGATGGCTGAGTGTTGATAACTAACTAAAAGGAGAATTTATGAAAGGTGAAAAAGTAATCAAGAGCCCAGACACCGAAAGGAAAGATAGAATACCTCCAGGTCAAAGAGTTATCGATGACTTCCCCGTCCTCCATTACGATAACGTGCCTGTCATTGATATTGCAAAATGGAATTTCAGGATTTCAGGTTTGGTTGAAAAAGAACGAAAATTGGACTACAAGGAGTTTATATCCCTTCCGCGGGTCAAGGTATTTTCAGATATTCACTGTGTTACCGGATGGTCAAAACTGAATAATTACTGGGAAGGTGTAAACACCAGCGAAATACAGGGAGTTACCACTATACTCCCCAAAGCTAAATTTGTCCTCGTCCATTCAGAAGATAAGTTCCTTACCAATTTAGCACTGACCGATTTTTTCGGAAGGGATGTACTTTTTGCTATCATCCATAACGGTAAACCATTGACAAAAGAACATGGTTATCCACTCAGGCTTGTAGTTCCGAGGCTTTATTTCTGGAAAAGTGCTAAATGGGTTGTCGATATCGAATTCACTGCAGAGGATAGACGCGGATTCTGGGAATCACGTGGATATCACAATCATGGTGATCCATGGAACGAAGAGAGGTATAGTTATTAATAGCGTTCCGCTTTAATTTTTGCTGATCGCTGATAGCTGACTGCTGAAAGCTTCTTTCTGACTGCTTATTGATGACTGCTATGTGAGGTGCTTGATGATTTCTTTAGGCTCGATATCGATCAGCCTCACCGTCCCGATCTTCTCCACTGCCACGAATCTTATCTTCTCGTCTCTCACCTTCTTGTCCAGTTTTATCACCTCTAAATAATCCTCTGGTGAAATTTTATCGGGCAGGGAAGAAGGAAGTCCCATCTTGTGAATGAGGTCCCTGATCATCTCAAAGGTATGCTCACTACACATCTTGAGTTTCAAAGAGATCAAAGAGGCTGCAACCATTCCCATGGCCACTGCTTCTCCATGGGTATATTTCTGATAATGGGTTAAGGTCTCAAGGGCGTGTCCTATAGTATGCCCAAAGTTCAGGATCGACCTTATCCCTTTTTCCCTTTCATCGTGCTCTACCACCTTGCTTTTGATCAGGCAAGATGCCTTGATCACATGAGCCAGAGCTTGAGGATTGAGGGAGAGAAGTTTTTCACGGTTCCTCTTGATAAATGAAAAAAGAGCTTCATTCTGGATGATCCCGTACTTGATAACCTCAGCCATACCAGCAATAAAATCCCTTTTCTTCAAGGTCTTAAGGCAATCAATATCAATTAAAACCAATTGAGGCTGGTAGAAGGTGCCAATAAGATTCTTCCCTTCCTTGAGATTTATCCCGGTCTTTCCTCCTGCACTGCTATCAACCTGGGCCAATAAGGTAGTTGGCACCTGGACATAGGGAAGTCCTCGTAAATAGGTGGAAGCAGCAAATCCGGTAATGTCGCCGATTACACCCCCACCAAGAGCGATAAGAGGTGAGTTGCGATCCATTTTGAATGAGGTCAGTTTATGATATATTTTTTCAATTGTTTTTAAACATTTGGACTCTTCATCATCAGGCACGTTCAGGCAAGAGACAGAAAAACCTGCGTCTTCAAGAGAATCTTTAACAGGCTTAAGGTAATGTTTCCCCACGTTCAGGGAGGTAATGATGGCAGCCTTGCTGCTTACGTTCAATGGCTTTAAAATGCTCCCCAGATCTTTCAGGATACCAGTCCCTATGGAGAGGGGATAGCTCCTCTCCTTTAGATTGATTGTTATCTTATACATGAGCTAAAGGCTGTTTAGTTGGGTAAGATAACCCTGATAATTCCGCCTGGTCTCATTCAGAGAATCACCTCCAAACTTCTCCAGGAAGGCTCGTCCTATCTCTATGGCCACTGCTGCCTCAGCAATTACCGATGCGGAAGGGACGCGGCAGATATCTGATCTCTCCACGGTTGCCAGTTCAGGCTCCTTGGTTACAATATTCACTGACTTCAGGGGAGAATACAAGGTAGAGATGGGCTTCATTGCAGCCCGGATGATTATATTTTCTCCATTACTCACCCCTCCTTCGATCCCACCTGCCCGATTGGTCCTATGAAAGAAGCGGGTGTGAGAATGATCATAGAAGATCTCATCATGAACCTGGGAACCAAAGACCCGGGAGGCCTCAAAGCCCATGCCAATCTCCACTCCTTTAACCGCAGGAATACTCATCACAGCTTGAGCTAATCTACCGTCCAGTCTCAAGTCCCACTGCATAAAACTCCCCAACCCAGGAGGAACACCTTTAACGATCACCTCAAATATCCCTCCTACGCTATCACCTTTATTCTTCGCTTCATCAATCTTATCTTTCATTTTGAGTTCTGCTATCTTATCCGGACAGCGCAGTTGAGAATCCTCTGACCACAAGAAGATCTCCTCTAAAGGTAAATCCGGAATCTCGGCCTTAATACCTCGCACCTCTACCACATAACTCATCACCTTTATCTCAAACTCAGAGAGAAATTTCTTTACCACTGCTCCCGCTGCCACCCGGCTTGTCGTTTCCCGGGCGCTCGAACGTTCAACGATATTGCGGATGTCCTCTTGATTGTATTTCAAGGCACCGGCTAAATCAGCATGACCCGGCCGAGGACAGTTAAACTGTTCTACCTCTCCCTTGTCTAAAGGATGAATGGACATCAATTTTTTCCAATTCTCCCAGTCCCGATTTTTGATCAAAAGGGTAATAGGTGAACCGAGGGTCTTTCCCAGCCGGACACCTGAGGTGATTTCCACCTCATCCTTTTCAATCTCCATCCTCTTACCCCGACCGTATCCAATCTGCCTCCGGGCAAGTTCATGATTGATATCTCCCTCCAATAGATCCAAACCAGCAGGGATACCCTCTAAGATGGTTGCAAGCAATTTCCCATGCGACTCTCCGGCTGTAAGATAACGAAGCATTTGACTCCCCTCTATGTCTTTCCGTTTATGATATATAAAAAAGGGGACCTTAAACAGTCCCCTCAAGGATCAAGCGTGGATTCCAAAAGACCTATTTGATATAAAAAAAGTTTTTTTCATTACTCGTACCCTCATCGGTGGTTACCGAGACTTTCACTTTACCACTTCCTTTAGGAATATCAATCAAGATCTTCCAATTGCTCCAGGACCTGATCTTTGGATTCTTTGTACCAAAATTCACCTTTCCATTTTCCCCAGGTTCATTCCCAAAATTTTTCCCGATTATATTTAGAATCTGACCAGGCACGCTTGAGATTGGGGCGATAAAAAAGATCTTAGGGAGAGAGAGAACTTCAGCAGTAAAGTCAATATTTATTTCACTTGCCCCCGAGATGGTTACCTCTTGAGATGATGGGTCAAATTCATAACCTTCCTTACTCGGTGTTACCGTATAAGATCCATCGGACAGGCCAGTAAATACATAGTTGCCTTCAGAATCGGTTATAGTGGTGTCTGAGTCATCACCAGATAAAGTGATGGTAACCCCGCTTAAGCCAGAATTTTTGAGAGTTACCTGGCCGGAGATTGTATAACCCAAAGTAGCACTGAAGTCTATGTTTCCCTGATTTGCACCCGAGATGGTTACTGTTTCAGAGAGAGGGGAAAATCCATATCCTTCTTTGCTCGGCGTTATGATGTAGGTGCCATTTCCTAAATTATTGAACGAATAGTCACCCAGAGAATCTGTGGTGGTAGTAAGAGAAACCCCTCCGCTGAGAGTCATGGTCACTCCACTTAAGCCAACCCCAGTGACAGTTACTTTGCCGGAGATTGTATAACCGGCAGTTGCGGTGAAATCTATTACCTCTTTGTTTGCATCAGCAATGGTCACAGATTGGGAAGCAGGAGAAAACTGATAACCTTCTTTCGTTGGGGTTACCACATAGGAACCATTAGACAAGCCCACGAATACATAGTTACCCTCTGCATTGGTCTCGGTTACGGATGAGGCGTTTCCAGATAAAGTGATAGTAACTCCACTCAGACCGGACCCATTAAGAGTTATCCGCCCAGAGATAGCATAGCCAGCCACTGCTGTGAAGTTGATACCTTCTTGATTAGCATCGGTGATCGTTACCGATTGGGACGGGGGTGAAAATCCATAACCTTGTTTACTGGGAGTTACCGTATAGGCGCCAGGCACCAGATTGGAAAATGAGTAGTTGCCTTGAGAATCGGTCTGAGTGGTGACTGAGGTAGTACCTGACAATGTCATAGTTACACCTGCCAGTCCACTACTATTCAATATCACCTGACCAGAAATGGTAACCCCCAGGACAGCAACAAAATCTACGTTCTCCTGGCTGGCATCCTGAATGGTGACCTGAGCTGATGAAGGAATAAAGTAATATCCAGGCCTGCTCGGTGTGACTATATAGTTGATCGGAGTCTCAAGCCCTGGAAAATCGTATTTGCCCTGAGCATCGGTAATAGTAATGACTGGTTCTGGAAGGAAATCACTGGTTAAGGTCATGATAACACCGCTTAACCCTGAACCATTATAGGTTACCGTTCCTGAAATCCTATAACCATCGTAAAAGGCATAGAGGTAGGTATCCTGCGACCCAATGTAGACAGTTCGATATTCATCGTCATCAATAGCCGCAGAGGATTTAATGCACCCATCAGTCTGATATTGCCAGATCGGACATGCACAGTTTGGATCAACAGCATAGAAATTCCCGTCATCTGACCCTACGTAGACTATTCCGTCTATGCCGATAATGGGAGAAGAATCTACTAATCCTTCGGTAGCAAAACCCCAGTTTAATACTCCATTAGGGTTGTATGCAAGCAGGTCTTGTCCATAGCCAATGAAGAAGGAAGTGTCGGCCTCTACGGCTGCGGTAGAATATACATCGGCCTGACCATGTTCCATTAATATAGCAGTCGAACCATCTATATTGATACGATGGATATACCAGGGTTCGTCATAAGGTTCTGGTAAATCTGACAGTTGATCCCTCCAGGCTCCATCGTTAGCTATATAGATGGTTCCATTGGCTGCGATTGTAGGGGATGAGAATACACCGCCGGTATAAGTAGGATATATCCATAACAAATTACCTGACGGACTTAGGGCAAAGAGATCTCGGACCCAGCATCCGACATAAATTGTGCCATCCTCTCCAATTGCAGGAGAGGAACCCACAGCATCACCTATAAAATACCTCCACTGCAGGCTCCCATTAGCATTGATAGCATACAAATAGGCATCGGATGAACCAACATAGATGGTACCATCGGTGCCAATAGCAGGGGATGATTCGATGCCATCTCCTGTCTGATACGACCACTTTATAGTTCCATCTGAGTTAAAGGCATAGAGTTTTCCATCAAATGACCCTACGTAAACAGTCCCATCTGATGCTATTGCCGGTGATGAACGGATAATACCCCCTGTTTTATACCTCCATTTAAGGCTACCGTCCCTGTTAATAGCATAGAAGTAGTTATCTTCTGAACCAACATAAACTGTACCGTCAGCGGCAATAGCTGGCGAGGAAACTACCTGTCCATCAGTTTTGAATCTCCACTTTAGCGCACCAATGCGCGTCCCCGGATATGGACTTTTCCCCGTGTGTCTGAGGTCGCGATGGAACATGGGCCAGGGAGAATCATTTGAAAGGGAAGGAGTTTTCTCAATTACAGGGAGTCCCTGGCAATTACCCATATCAGAAAACCCAAATAGGAAACAAAGAAAACACAGGATACTGAAGATAGACCTTTTTGGCATCTTTTTATCCCCTTTTTGAAGGCTTATGATTTTGTTTCCTTAGGCAATATCTTCCCTGCCTCACCAAAGAAACTGTCCATCAAGGATTTAACCCCCTGCCTGATCGCCTCATCAAACATGACCTTTGGATGTATATCATCATATGAGAAATTGGTCTTGGGGGTATATTCAACCTCAGTCCGATTAGACCAAAGCACCTCTCCAGTCTTGGCATCCTGGGCATAAATCCGGATCTGCACCACTGAAGACCTCTTGGCGGTTTTGGGGTGCTGACTGGCTAAATAGCCGGTCGCGGCACCCAGTCCTGCCCCTATGCCACTCTGGGGATCGTGATCCACATCCTCAACCTTTTCCTTTCGTGTAATGAATGTTCCACTCAGTTTGGTGTCGGTGCTGGTACTTCGCTTTATGATCTGATGACCGATGGCATAGCCAATCCCGCTTCCTGCCATCATGTACTCGAGGCTTTCCAGATCATTCTCGTAACCATAATAGTCGGCACCAAACACCACATTCTTTACGGTATCGAGCAGGACTGGGATCATTCCCCGATACAAGGGACTAAAGGTTTGGGTGTCCTTATAACCAAATTCAATAATCCTGCCCCGGATGATCAGATCCACTCCCATCTGTTTCCCGATCTCTATGATCATCTCTTTACTCAGGCCAACAGTTGCTCCCTGAAGCACGGGAGAGGCGGGAAGTGATTGATCCTCCCTTTCCTTTCCCTCTCTTTCCTTATTCTTTCTGATGAATTTCATCAGTTCCTCTTTAATCTCAAAGGCATGTTCAACCTTTTTCATCTCATACTCTGGCGTGCCGGGTTCTTCGCTTTCATCTACCTCCTCTCCCGTAGTCCCATACAGGAGAAATTTCTTCTTGAAAGGTTTGATTACTTCATAGTCTGCAAGCATGGTATTAACATCTTCCTGCACCACCACGGAAAGTCCATGAGAGATAAGCTGATCCGTTATCTCCTCCATGATCCTGATATTCCCTCCCCATTCTTCAGGTTCAAGGAAGGATTGCTGGTGGGAGTAATCAGCCAATGGGAAGATGCACACCTTCTTTATCCCTTCAATCCTCACCGGATTTTTTGTAGGGATATATTTCACATTGGTGGTCTTGGTGGGAGGGATGGTTTGCTTGATACTTCCCCCGCAACCAACGATCAGCAAAAGTGAAATGATTAAGGCAGGAAGAATATAAATACCTTTCTTCATTTTTCTACCTCCTTATAATACTAAATGTTGTTAAGCCACAGGCCTACTCTTAACTACCGTAACCGTGAGAAAGATTATAAGCTCAGTTCTTTCTAATTTATCATATTTATTCCTGAAAAATCTTCCCAACAAGGGGATATCCATAAAATAGGGCACACCTGAAATAGTAGCGGTGGTTATCTCTTCATAAATCCCTCCGATCACTACCGTCTTCCCGTCTTCAACCAAAAGATCGGTAATAGCCTGGCGGGTATCAATACCGGGTTCTTTCCCTGCACCGGTCTGAGCAGACTTCTGATCCTTTTTTACCTCAAGGTGTATAATTATGGCACCTGAGGAGGCAATATGAGGTGTTGCCTTGATCTCTAAGACAGCATCTTTAAATTCAGTAGATGTCACGCCCTGTTCACTCAGCTTCATATAGGGAAGCTGGACCCCCTGTTTAATCACGGCTTCTTTATTGTCAAGACCCAGGATCTTGGGGTTTGAGATGATCTTCAACTTTTCGTCTTTCTCTAAGGCGGAGAGGGCTACATCCAGGGTAAGGGAATCAGAAATCATACCGAAGTTAAATCCACCCCCTGATCCTGGACCAATGGTCGCAGGAAGATTCACCACATAATTATCTTGAGCAGTACCACTTACTGTAATGTCTTTCTCGCCAGCTTTTGTGGTGTAGGTTCCTCCCCACTGGATTCCCAACTCTTTCGTATAGGTTGGATTAGCTTGAACGATCCGGGCCTCAATCAAAACCTGGCGGGTAGGCTGATCTAAGATTTGTATCCTGGCTTTGATCGTTTCTACCCTTTTCTGAACATCCTGAACAATCAGTTTGTTTGTCCTTTCATCAGCCACAGCACTGCCCCGTTCAGAGAAGAGATGCTTTTCTTCCTCGAGTATCTTCTTGAGGTCTTTCGCCTTGGCATAGTTAATATCAATAATCTCAGTAAGGAGATCCTCCATCTGGATGCTCGCACTTCTTGCCTCATACCTCGCCTGTTCGATCTCTTTGATAGCAGCGTTGGTATCAATCCGAAGAATATTTCCTATCCTTATTTTCCCAAGATTGTTTGTATCTAAGATAAGATCGAGCACCTGATCCCAGGGTACATCTTTTAATTTAACGGTAACCTTACCTTTCACATTATCACTGGTGATGATGTTGAGATTGCTCACATCAGCGATGAGTCTTAAGACATTTTTTATGTCGGCATCTTTGAAATCCAGCGAAATCTTCTGCCCGGTATACTTCTCCTCAGGCCTTTCCTCCCCTGCTTTTTCCGCTTCCACTTCTTTCTTTGTTTCCTCCTCAACCTTTTCCTCGGGTGAAGGTTTTTCCGGCTTCATCTCTACACCTTTTTCCTCTTCGATCTTCTCGTATGGTGTCTTTCCTATAGAAACCATGAGTTTTTCCCCTTCTTTTGTCACCTGAAATGGCGGGACTATATCTACAGGGAAGTCGAGGACAAATCTTACTTTATGAGCATCTTCACCTATCCTGATCTTCCGAAGAAAAGGTGATTCTACCTTGATAGATCTCTCTTGAGAAACATATGTTACTTCATGAATATCGATGATCAGCCGGTTAGGAGCACTTAAGGTAAAGGTGCTGTATTTTTCAATCTCCCCATTAGCCTGGATAACCACCTGAAGACCTTCCTCTTGAGGATTCAATAAGAGGTTATTAATCTCTGTGGCCTTAACCTTTCCTTTTTCTTCTGTTTTCTCGACAGCCTTTTTTTGCTCAACCTGGACTAATTTTTCTTTCTCTTTATTAATATCGATGATCAGTCTTGAGTCCTCCTGTCTCACCTGATATTCACTCATTTTCTCCAATTCAATGGTTACCCGGGAAAATTTCTGGCCTTCTCCTTCGACCACCGTTTTTTTGATTTCCTTGATCGTATTGTTGTTGAGAACCAATGGATCCAAGGGGAGATTAATTTCAGTATCAGGCAAATCAACGATCACCGCTGGAGGAGTACTGAGCTGGAAGGCTATATAAGCAAGGGGCTGGGAACCTACCAGCACCACCTGAAACACCTTATCCTGCTCCTTAACCACGAGATCATCAAGACTTACTGCCTTACCCACCTCTCGTTTAGCTGTTTCTGGTTCAGGTGGAAGAGGAATGCTCTTCTGCTCATGGACACAAGAGTTGAGGATTAGGGAGAGAATTAAGATGGTAAACCAATGTGTCACTCTTCTTAAAATCTCTCTTTGGCAACTCATTTTTCCTCCAGTTCTTCAGGTTGATAAAGTTTCAAAAAAATACTTTTTTTTGCCAGTTTGCCTTGTATGTCAATCTGTTTTTCCTCTACTACGACTTCGTTTTCGGATATAGCCGTTACCACCCCATCATTTCTTCCTATCACAGTACCGAGGGTTACGATGTAACCATCTCCAGCCACATCTTCAATCAAAGCCCGGGGGGGGTTAGCATCAGAGATAATCCCTACCAGCTTTAGTTGATCGAGATCATATTTCTGCAATGGTTGAAGATTTCCAACCTTCCTCCCTATTCCCTTACTGCCTTTGGTTTCTTCAACTATGAGAGGACGGAATGGATCTGTCTTACCTACAGCATCATAATGATATGCCACCTGCTCCAACTCACTCTTTGCCTCTTCCTCTTTGGCTTTAACTATTTTGGGTGCTTTCACTGTAACTTGCTTCTCTACCTGTTGTACAATGGGCTTTTCCTTCTTTCCACAACCCATAGCGATCAGCGCTAAAAAACAAAAATATATCATGAAAAGGAAGATAAATCTCATCTTCATTTCTTCCTCTTTCCTTTCTTTCCTGGAGCAGCCTCAGGGGCCTTCTCAATAAACCGAAAGGTGATGGCTGTACAGGAGGCACCCAGCTTCACCCTATCCCCTTCGAAAGTAGTTTCTCCCATGGAGAGGTACTTGATGTTTACAATCCGGGAGAGGTTGGCCACCTTATCAAAGAAAGAGGCCAGTTCATGGTATCCTCCATACAATCTTATCTTTACTGGTATCTCCTCGTAGAAGTCCATCGTCACCTCTTTCTGAGGCTGAAAGAGAGTTATCTGTAAACCTGACTCCTGGGCTAACTGAGAGATATTTGTAAGAAGTGAAGGTATTTCTTTCTTATCAGGAAGTTCTTTTAATGCCAGGATAAACTTTTGCTCAAGTTCCCGAGCTTCCTTCTCAAATTTGGGCAGGTCAGCTACCACCTTCTTTTGTGCTTCTAATTCAGATTTAAGCTTCTCCAATTGAGCATTCAGGGTCGTAAACTTTTTATACTGTGGTAGGTAAAAAAGATAGACAAAAAGGGCAAGGAATACCGCAATGATCCCAGCCAGGATCAGAATCTTTTTAGGTTTAGATAACCTTAAGATAGTATCAAAATCAATAGCCACTTAAGTTCCTTTGGGCATCTCAAACTGGCAGGTAATGGTAAATTCTCTCAGCTCAGGGTTTTTGGGTGGTGAACCTCTGGGCCCCTTTTTCAGCTCAGCCTGTTGAGAAACCATGAGATTAACATTACCAAAGTAAGGAGACTTTTCGAGATTATCCATAAACTGAGCTATAGCCTCATTGCTTAAGGCTTTGCCCTTTATTTCTATCTCCGATGTTTTTTCCTTTTGAGTAAAGGCCGAAAGCCAGAGGAATCCGGGTATACTTTTGCTTAAGTCATCCATGAGGTGAACTGGACCGGTTTTGCTCTCCCTAAGCGACTTGATGATATTGAACTTTTTCCCAAAGATGTCCTTTTTCTCTTTAAGCAGTTTAATTTCATTGGCTTTCACCTTCATTGATTCCATCTCTCTATTGACCGATACTATCTCATCCTCAGCCCTCCCGATCTTCATGATAAGGGAAATCTGAAACCAACCCACCCCAATGAAAACAAAGAAGAGGGAGAGAATGGTAATGGAGATCTGCTGTCGTATGTTTTCCTTCTTCTTTGCTGCCCGAGCTGGTAGAAGGTTAACCTTAATCATCTCTCATTCATACCTCTTAAGGCCAAGCCAACCCCAACCGCCATGAATGGTGACATCTCCTTCAAATACGCCGGGGTAAAATCCTCCTTACTATAACGGATGGATTTCAAAGGATCCACAATTTCAGCCGGTGTCCCAGTTTTCTCTTGGATTAAACTGACTACGTTAGCAGTCTTTACTACCCCTCCACTCAGATAGATCTTATGCACCTCATGTGAAGTCTGTGAAATAAAGAAGTCAAGAGAACGCTGAATCTCGTTCACAATGGAAAGGGAGCTCTTTTGAATAATCGTATTGATCCCTTCTGGTTTGATTACTTCCAATTCCTTTCCCAGTTTTAAGCTCTCAGCCTGATCATACGTGATATTCATCTGTTTCTGGATATCTTCGGTAATCTGATGCCCTCCAATGGATACATCGCGGGTGAATGTAGATACCCCTCCCCGGAGGATGTTAATATGAATCCCGCTTGCTCCAATATCAATGAGGGCAAGATTTTTATTTTCTTCCACGGGATAATTAAACTCAAACATATTCTCTAAGGCAAAAACATCAATATCCACGATGACCGTGTTGAGACCTGCGGCACTGATCAAGTTGATATATTCATTAACCACTGCCTTCTTAGCTGCAACCAGCATTACATTCATCTGGTCTTTCTTTTCTTCATCTAATCCGAGAATCTGAAAGTCGATGTTTACCTCTTCGAGGTCAAAGGGGATATACTGCTGAACTTCAAACTGAATTGATTCCTCTAATTGTTCGTCACTCATTACGGGTAGACTGATCTTTTTTACAATCACAGGATGTCCAGAAATGGAGAGGACAACATTCTTGACCTTGATATTTAGATGAGAGATGAGATTACGAATGGCCTCAATTACTGAGTCAGCATTGATTACCACCCCGTTTACAATCGTTTCCCGAGGTAATTTAGCCATCCCAAAGTTTTTGAGATAAAAGGTTTTTTTTGACTCCTGAATCCGTAAGAGTTTCACGGAGCTGGTTCCGATATCAATACCGATTACATCTTTGGTTCCAAACAACAGCATTACATGTAATCCTTTAACGGTTTATCCATATAAAGAAGAAATTGGTGAAAGTGTACTATTTTTTAAACTGGTAAACAATCTCATTTTTATGGACAAGTCCCACTTCCTTCCGAATGGTCTCCTCGAGATACTCATCATTATACTTCAACAGAAAGATCTCTTTCCTGAGTTGTTTATTCTCTTCCTTAATCCTCTCATTAACCATTTCCATTCTTTTCATCTCCTGATTTAAGCGGCTTAAATGGATCAAACCTCTATCCCCATAGATGGTAATCAAGGCCATGATCACGATGAAGATCAGAAAAATCAAATACCCTTTGTATTCTTGTAGCAAGGGTTTCACTGTTTACCTCTCAATCCCTCTCCTCTCCTTGACCCCTTTCTGGTAGTAATGTTTTTGCTCTTTCATCTCTGTTACTAAATCGGCTTTTTCCACAATCTCTTTAGCTGCATATCTACCAGTGAGGATGAGTTCTATATCATCAGGCCGCTTATCCATCAAATCCAAGAGTGATTGAACATCGATCAGCCCGTAATCGACTGCGACATTTACCTCGTCTAAAATGACAATGTCATACTCTTTCTTCGATAAATGTTCCCTGGCAAGCTGGAGTGCCTTCGACGCATACTCAAAATCAATTGCCTCAGGACGATCACGACGTATCAGGCAGTCTCTCCCCATAGGTTGTATCGTGAGGTATGGATGGAGTAACTCTGCGGCCTTGATCTCTCCGCAATCCCTGCTTCCCTTCATGAACTGAATCATTATGGTTTTGAGGCCATAGCCGGCAGCCCTCAGGGCCTGACCAAGGGCAGCAGTAGTTTTTCCTTTGCCATTTCCTGTATAAACCTGAATTAGCCCCTTCTTTAAAACGCCACTCATTTCCTGACCACCATAGCCTGTCCCTGACCTCCTCCAATACAGAGTGAGGCAACCCCTAACGTAGCCCCAATCCTCTTCATCTGGTAAAGAAGTGTGACCAGAATCCTTGCGCCGCTCGCACCAATAGGATGGCCAAGAGACATTGCCCCTCCATTATGATTCACCTTTTGGGGATCTATATTGAGTTCCCTCAGACAACAGATCGCTTGCGAAGCAAAGGCCTCATTTAACTCCCAGTAATCAATGTCTTCTACCGTAAGACCAGCCTTATCTAACGCCTTTTTTACTGCAGGGATTGGCCCGGTTCCCATATAAGCAGGGTCTACACCAGCAGAGGCATAGGATACGATAGTGGCAAGGGGTTTCTTTTTCAGGATCTCTGCCTTTTCTTTTGACATTACTACGAGGGCAGCGGCTCCATCATTGATCCCCGATGCATTACCGGCAGTTACTGTTCCATCATTCTTAAAGGCAGGTTTTAGTTTTGAGAGGGTCTCTACCGTAGTACCTAAGGTTGGAAATTCATCAGTATCAAAAACTTTCGGCTCGCCTTTTTTTTGAGGGACAGTAACAGGATAAATCTCGTCCTTAAACATACCTCCCTTTATCGCCCTCTCACTCTTATTCTCACTTTCACAGGCAAAGATATCTTGTTCCTTTCTGCTAATCCCATACCGTTCTGCAATATTCTCTGCAGTCATCCCCATATGGTAATTATTAAATTTTTCCCATAGCCCATCATAGACCATGAGATCTATTAATTCACCATTTCCCATTCGGTACCCCCATCTCGCCTTGGGGACTCCGTAGGGAACTGCACTCATATTCTCCTGTCCACCTGCAACCACAATTTCATTGTCGCCCGCCTTGATGCTCTGAGTAGCCAGGCATACAGTCTTCAATCCTGAGGCACACAGTTTATTGACGGTAAAGGCAGGTACTTCTTTAGGTATACCCGCCAGCATTGAAGATTGACGCGCTGGATTTTGCCCAAGACCGGTAGTAAGAACATTTCCAAAAATGACCTCATCCACCTCATCTGGTTTTATCTCAGCCCTCCTGAGTGCTTCTCTGATTACTATGGCACCCAATTCATACGCCGGTATGTCCGTTAAACATCCACCGAATCTCCCCACGGGTGTCCTCACTCCACTTACAATAACCACTTCTCGCATTCACTGACCTCCTCGGAACATCTAAAATATCATTTATGTTCTCAATAATAACTTTCAAAAATTCCTTGTCAAGTATTTATTTTTTAATTGAAAATTTTATTTTGAACAGGATAATAATTATTCATTGCAACCATACCTTTTAAAGGTGAATGTATGGAGTTTGAGCCAAGATATTTAAAGATGAAAAAGGAAGAACTCTTGGAGAGGATTAAGCTGCTCGAGGAGATCATCAGAGAATGCCGGCTTTGTCCCAGGGAATGCAAAGTAAAACGTCTTAATGGTGAATTGGGTTTTTGTAAGGCGGGGCGTGAACTTATGGTTTCGAGTGTCTTCCCCCACTTTGGCGAAGAGCAACCACTTGTGGGGAGGAGGGGATCAGGAACCATTTTTCTCACCCACTGTAACCTGAAATGTATATTCTGCCAGAACTACGACATCAGTCATCTGGGAGAGGGAGAAATTACCTCTCAGGAAGAAATGGCAAGGTCGATAATTGGTCTTCAGAAACGAGGATGTCATAACATTAATTTTGTCACCCCTACCCATTATGTCCCACAGATCATAGCCGTTCTTCCGAGAGCGATTGAAATGGGTCTCAACATCCCACTCGTTTATAACTGTGGAGGTTATGAATCACTGGGGGTAATCAAAATTCTTGATGGCATCATTGACATTTATATGCCAGACTGTAAATTTTCCGATGATACGGTTGCTAAAAAATATGCCCATGCACCTGACTATCCCCGAGTGGTAAAAGAGGTATTAAAAGAGATGCATAATCAGGTAGGAGACCTGAGGATTAATAAGGAAGGGATTGCCGAAAAAGGCCTTTTAATCAGACATTTAGTCATGCCCAATGGACTGGCAGGAACAAAAGAGCTGATGGAGTTCATAGCTAAAGAAATCTCTCCTCACTCCTTTGTAAATGTGATGGAACAGTATCACCCTGAATATCGTGCTTGTGAGTTCCCAGAGATCTCCCGCAGGATCAGCTTAGATGAATTTCTCGAAGCAAGAAAGATTGCACGCAATGCAGATCTCTACCGGGGATTTTAAAATACCTGAACTGCTGAGCTCTTGAAAGTGAGGTAGATCTTAGTCCCAATATTCAGTCCCATCTCAAAGAAGGATTTGCTCGTGATCAGAACGGAGAGGTGCTCACCAGCATCCACCTGAAGCCTCACCCAGTCCCCATTTGAAACGATACTCACTATTGTTCCTTCAAAGCAGTTCCTGGCGCTGGAAGAAAAGGGTGTCAGAGATAGAAGGATGTCTTTGGGGTCAATATAGACAGCCTTTGCCTCACCTTTCAGCGGGAGAAATATCCTTATCCTCCCGGTATCAAACCAGGTATCTCCTCCTTCATGGATGGCAGCACCGCGGAATATATTCTCCGGGGTGAAGGGCACCACCTTCCCCTCCATGAGGGTTATGATCTCATCTGCCAATCGAAAAGCCTGATTCTGATTGTGAGTAGAAAAAATAATGGTGTCATCATTTTCATTGCTTAATTTTTTTATAATCTCCTCCAGAAGCTTTACATTGTAATCATCAACATTAGCAGTAGGCTCGTCTAAGAGCAGCACTTCTGGATGGATGGCAAGGGCGCGGGCGATCGCCACCCTCTGAGCCTCACCCGATGAAAGTTCATGTGCTTTTCGATCCTCAAACCCTTCTAACCCCACCATTTTTAGGCATTCTTGAACTTTTTTTTGTCGTTCCTTTCTTTCTTTTTTCTGAATCTTCAGACCGTACTCCACATTCTTCTGAACAGTAGCACTGAAGAGGATAGCATCCTGGAACAGCATGGTTATCCTCCCACGCGCTTCTCTCCTGTTTGACTCTAAAATCTCATTCCCTTGATAAAAAATCTTACCAGAAGTCGGTCTGAGGAGGAGTCCCAAGATGAGCATAAGAGTAGTCTTGCCTGCCCCATTTGGCCCAACCAGGGCATATATCCTGCCCTTATCAAATGAGAGATATGGTATATTTAATACCTCTTTCTCATTGTAACGGTGAAGGATCTGCTGTATGTCAAGATGCCTTTCACTCATAACGGTTGTTTCCACTTACCTTCTCCTCTGGAGATAAGTAAATAAAAAATTTATGGCGAGGGCTATTGTCATCAGAATAAAACCTAACGCTAAGCCAAACCCGAACTCACCTTTGCTGGTTTCCAGCGCAATAGCAGTTGTCATGGTTCGAGTGTAACCGCGTATATTTCCGCCCAGCATCATGGCTGCTCCTACCTCAGCTATTACTCTACCAAATCCAGCTATGATGGCTGCAAAGAGGGAAAATCTTGCCTCTCTGAGGATGGCAAATGCTTCTTGAACAAAATTAGCCCCAAGGGTTAAAGCGGTTAACCCAACCTTCGTATCAACCGACTGAGTGGCAGAAATAGTAAGGGCGCAAATCAAAGGGGTAGCTAATATCCATTGGCCAATAATTACTGCTCCAGGGCTAAACAGAAGTCCCCATTCTCCTAAAGGACCCTGTCTTGAGATGAAAGCATAAACGGTAAGGCCTACCACGACAGTGGGAAGTGCCATGAGGGCATTTAAAAAGGTATGAATAACCGCTTTTCCCGGAAAATCTTTTATAGCTATAAGAAAGCCAAGGGGAACCCCAAAGAGGGTGGAGAGTAATGTTCCCCAGAATGAGACCTTCAGGGTAAAGAGAACAATCTCAAATACTTCACGGTTTAAGGTAACAATAAGAAGAAAAGCAGTGTTTAGACCTTCTACAATGAAGTGCATATTTGTAATCTATCTGCCCGAGGTATTTTTCACTATACCTCAGGCAGATAAATTCTGGCAAGTTTAGAAAAGCTATTGCCACTTTTGGCCAGCAGTGGGAATAAAGAGAGGGTTACCGTTCTTGTCCTTAAAATCATGGATGATCTGCTGTCCTTCCTTCGAGGTGACCCATTCGATCAGTTTAGATGCTAATTCTTTTTTGACATGGGGGAATTTCCCCGGATTTACCTCGATGATGTGATAGGGATTGCCGAGAATTGGGTCGCCCTCACAGAGGATTATCGAAGTGGTCTTCTCTCGATATGCCAGATAGGTTCCCCGATCAGAGAGGGTGTACGCCTTCTTTTCATTCGCCATGTTCAAGACTTCGCCCATCCCCTTTCCTGATTCTATATACCAGTTTCCTGCTGGTTTGATGTTTACTGCCTTCCAGATGGCAAGTTCCTTGGTATGGGTTCCGGATTTATCTCCCCGGGAAACAAAAGGAGTTTGTGTTGCAGCAATTTTTGCAAGTGCCTCCTTTGCCACTTTCGATCCCTTGATTTTCGCCAGGTCTTCAGGAGGTCCAACAATGATGAAATCGTTGTACATCACGTACTGGCGGTTTATTCCGTAGCCATCCTTTACGAATTTTTCTTCCAACTCAGGGGCATGAACCAGGACCACATCCACGTCACCCTGCTCCCCCAGTTTCAAGGATTGACCAGTCCCTACAGCAATCACATCAATCTTACAGTTATTCCTGTTCTCAAATGGTGGGAGGAGCGCTTTCAAAAGTCCCGTGTTTTCAGTACTGGTAGTGGTTGCCAGCTTCAGCCTCTCCTCGGCAAAAATGGTGAAAGGCAGAATTACTATTAGGGTAAGAACTATGAAAAGAATTTTTATCTTATTTGTTTTCATCTCTTTCCCCTTACTAAATTTACCAGACTAACTGGAACCTAGTTATAAATACATCTTCATTATCAATCTTCTTGTCATCTACCAGAATCTCATCATCAAAACTGGTATGGATATAATTAACCATGACCCTTACCATTTCATTGAGATACCAGTTCACGCCAGCAGTATAGGATTCAGCCTTATCAGTATATTTTTTCGCATCAGCATATCCGTATTTAAAGAGGTCTCTGTCAACGCTTAAGAAGCCATATCGGAATGTAACCTGCCATGCTCCCCAGGTTCCCTTGAAAGGATCAAATTTCTTTTTAGGAGTTATGGTGTCATAGACACCACTTTTGAATGGCTCCTTCTCTCCGGTCAGGAAATAACTCGCAGAGATATACCCACCTGTGACATCAAAGTCCCTTGCATCAGAACTGACAACCCTTTTTAAAGTAGTATTATAGCTGTTGAGGATCAGGTCATCCAGATCCATCTTCATCAACTCACCTTTTAGTGAGAATGAGTCGTACTGGTATCCCAGTTCAGCTCCTAATCGAATGCGTTTACCACTCTGGGAAACATAGCTCTCTTTACCGCTTGTGGTCGTGTCTCTGAGAGCAAAGAATGTGGTCATAGCCTCGCTCTTAAATTTCCCTTGTTTCCACCAGTCAGTTACATTTGAGTCTTGATACCCATAGGTAAAGGCTGCCCCTAGACGGAGGTCTTTCAGCAGCTTGATATCATTCAATCCGAGCAGTTGGAATGGGGCAAAGATAATTCTTCCTGCCACATCTTTGTCGTCATCAGTGTCCGTGCTCTGGTTTATACTCCTTCCGTTATAAACGCTCAAGGCATAATTCAGTGCCCCTGAGTAGAGATCGCCATGAATCATTGCACCGATGTCTCTCGAAGGTGGAATGTTATTAGCAATCGATCTCTCGATCATATCAGTCCAGTTGTCTGAAATAAGTTCTTCAAGACTGAAGGACTCCTTAAACTGGCCAATCCTCAGTTGTAATTTCGGTGTGTAGTTGATATTCAAGAAACCGTCATTCAGTCGGGCAGATCCCATACCAAATTCACTCTCCACAAAGAAATCATAATACCTGTACATTGTTCCACCCATAGCGAGCCTTCCCCTCCGTATGTAGAAGGAGTTATTGCTCGGATGGTCTCTCTCAAAGAATTTGAAGTCACTCTGGAATCTTCCAGTTAGCCTGAGCTTGAATTCCTGATCCGGGGTCTCCAGAGAAAATCCCTTCTTGAAGTTTACCCTCGGAATCTTCTTCTCCTGCTCCTTTTCATTCTCCACCATCTTCTTCAGTTCCTGGTATTCTTCTTCCTTGAGCACCCCTTTTTCTTTTAGGATGTCAATGATCCTCTCAGCTACACTCTTTTCCATCTCCACCGCATATACCTTACGGTATCCCGGCAGAATAAGCAGAACACACAAAAAAACAACTACCCATTTTAAAACATTAACTTTCATACTTCTGCTCCTCCTTTCTTTATTGATGGAAATTACTTATAAGAGTCAAAGACAACGGATGCTTTATAACACTCTTATAAGAGTGTTATTAGAGTATCGTCTTTTTCTCCCTCTGTCAAGACATTTTTTATGAAATAGTTGAGGATCATTAATTTTCCTTTATCAACTCAATAAAAAAGCCAGTTACCGTGATGGATCAGGTACTGGCTTTCATTCTATTGACCAATCTTCAAACCCTTTCCAAACACGGGAGGCATTGCCATTTCTAACAGTACCCTATCGACCACTCCTCATGAACCAGAGGTTTTTAGAATGAGTGGTTCGGGTTGACAACACTATATATTCATCGCTCGAAAGATGTCAAGCTCTTTTAGTAAAGGCAATTTTTACTTGACAAATATTGAGAAATAAATAGAATTTCAGAAATTCGCTATGAGGGAGTAGTTCAAACAATGAAGACGTACAGTGCCAAAGAGGTCGAGTTAGAAAAAAAATGGTTCTTAATCGATGCCGAGGGAAGGGTTCTGGGGCGTATGGCAACAACGATTGCTAATATTCTCCGTGGGAAGAACAAACCCATCTTTACCCCCCACGTTGATACCGGTGATTTTGTGGTGGTGGTGAATGCGGAAAAGGTAAAACTCACCGGGAATAAACTCACTGGTAAGATCTACTATCGGCACTCTGGTTATCCAGGTGGTTTAAAATCAACGACACCTAAGAAGATCATAGAGAAAAAACCAGAAGAGCTTATTCGCATCGCGGTCAAGGGCATGCTACCTAAAAATAAACTGGGCAGGAGATTGATTAAAAAATTAAAAGTATACAAGGGAAAAGATCATCCCCATCAAGCTCAACAGCCTCACATTTTAGAGGTTTGAATAGTTCAGAGAAAGGTATAAAAACTCATGGAAGAAAAGAGGTATTACGCTACAGGGAGGAGAAAGACCTCAGTTGCCCGGCTGTGGATACAACCTGGCGAAGGTAAATTTCTTGTCAACAAAATGGCATTGAATGAATATTTTTCAAGGGAAACTTCCAGGATGTTCATCAAACAACCTCTTGAGCTGACTGACACTCTGGGCAAATTCGATGTCTTTATCAATGTCTCTGGAGGAGGAATCACTGGCCAGGCCGGGGCGATCAAGCACGGGATTGCTAGGGCTCTGGTAGAGTTTAATCCAGAATTTAGACTTGTACTTAAAAAAGCAGGTTTCATAACCAGAGATCCAAGGGCCAAGGAGAGGAAGAAATACGGCCAGCGAAAGGCTCGTGCCCGTTTCCAGTTCTCCAAGAGATAATCTCCTGTTTATCTTCAAGTATTTAACGTTCATCTTTTTCCTTAAGAGAGTATCTTTTTTCCTGGAGGTCTAAAACAGTGGAGAAAAAAGAAAGGGTATGTAACCTAAAAGGGAATCTCGGCACCTGCACCTGCACCTATGAACCCTGCTCCCGGAAAGGACAGTGCTGCGAGTGTATCCAATATCATTGGGCCAACCAGGAGCTTCCTGGTTGTTTTTTTCCCCCTGCTGCTGAAAAGAGTTATGATCGATCAATTTCTAAATTCATCTCCTGCTATACATAAAAATCAAATCGCTCAGCAGCCTTAATCCCATCTACTGCACTGCTTATAATCCCACCAGAATATCCTGAACCTTCTCCGATGGGGATGAGACCAGGAAGACTAATGGAATGATAGCTTTTATCATTACGGAGAATCCTTATCGGGGAAGATGTCCGGGTTTCGATAGATACGAGGACCCCCTCCTGGATGAAGCCTTTCATCTTCTTTTCAAAGTGGAGAAGTCCTCTCTTTAACGGTTCATGGAGAATTAAGGGGACAAGATCCTGGAGGTTGCAATTCTTAATTCCGGGTAGATAAGTACAGCTTATCCTATCTATACTAGCTACTCCTTTTAAAAAATCTCTGGCCCTCTGAGCAGGTGCCATGTATCCGCCGCCGCCAAGGATATATGCCTTTTTCTCTAGGTCCCTTTGAAAAAAAACACCAGCAAGGGGATGATCCGAACCAAAGTCTTCTGGACCGACAGTAGCCACTACGGCAGAGTTGCTAAATTGCGAGTTGCGCAAAGAATGACTCATACCATTAGTCGTTACCGTCTCCCTTTCTGAACTTCCTGCTATCACATATCCTCCCGGACACATACAGAACGTGTAAACCCCTCTCCTGCTTTCCCTATCTTTATACGTAAGGAAATAATCAGCAGCTCCTAATCGGGGATTAAATGCCCATTTACCGTACCGGGAGAGATTGATATATCTCTGGGGATGTTCAATCCTGAAACCTATTGAAAAGGGCTTAGAGGTCATTGCAATGCCTCTTCTGAACAACATCTTATAGGTATCCCGTGAGCTATGACCAATAGCTAAAAACAGGCTATCCACTTCCATTATCCCTTCGGTAGTTTCTATACCTCTAAGTCTGCCTTTTTCCACTATCAGATCGACCAACCTGTTTTCGAATCGAATCTCCACCCCTTTACTAAAGAGCTTTTCTCGCATCTTTTTTAGAATAGATATCAGTTGATCACTTCCGAGATGTGGCCTGTTCAGATAGATGATTTCCTCTGTAGCACCAGCTTCAACCAGTTCTCGGAGCACCTGGAATTTTCTCTGATCTTTAATCCGGGTGGTAAGCTTTCCATCGGAAAATGTTCCAGCCCCTCCTTCTCCGAACTGAACATTAGAATCCTCATTTAAGATACCTTCTTTCCAGAACCTCTCCACATTTTCTATCCTTTTTTCAAGCACACTTCCCCGTTCAATGATCACAGGTTTAACACCTCTCTCAACCAGCGTTAAAGCTGTGAAGATACCTGCAGGACCGCAACCAGCAATTACTACCTTTTCACCTTTTCTCCTGAGGGGTTTTACAGCTGGTTCGAAGGATATATTTGATGATAAAGATACCCCCTTGAGCCTTAAGATCCTTTTTTCTTCAGCTTTTGAAATCCCTTCAATGGTTACCTCTAAACTAAGCACCCAAAAAGGCTGTTTTTTTCTGGCATCAAGGGACTTTCTTAGAATCTTAATATCCTTTATTTTATCATTAGTTAGTTTGATACGTTTAACAAGAGTATCAAGGATATTTAACTCCTGATCAACAGGGTAGCGAATGGTTTCAATCTTCAATCGCATGAGACCCTACCTTTAAGAAAGGTGATTGCTTCCTCCCGGTTTGCAATCTCTCCTTGAGCCTCTGCCTCTTTGATCATATCAAGCAACTCCCCTACCCTTTTCCCCTCTGGCAGGTTGAAGATCTGCATGATATCATCTCCTGAAAGAAGCGGTTTTAGCGGTTGCTTGCCATATTCGCTAAAGTAATATTCGATAAAACTATTCACTATTGAGTTAACCTTAGCATAATCTCCAGTTCTCTCTATATCCTTTCCTGTGGCCCAGGCATCAGCCAGTGAGAGAAACAGGATATCCAGTCCTGTATCTCCGAGGTCCCGGAAGAAGCGGTACTTTGCCCTCTGGGTAATCTTGGGATCAAGGGCCAGATTTAAAATGCGCATATGATTCTTCGTAACCACCTCCATATATTTCTGGGCTTTTTTCCCCAACCGGAACCTTCTGGCAATCTTTCGATTAATCCTTCCCCCCTCTCTCTCATGGCCGAAGAATCTGATCTTTCCCTCTTCTCCTGTTCTGGTCAAAGGCTTTCCCACATCGTGAAGAAAGGCGGTAAACTTCAATAAGGACCTCTGCCTCACTTCTCCTTCTATCCATTCAAGAAAATAATCTATCAGGAAAGATGAGTAAGCAGGCCAGGAACAATCAATACCATCCAGTATCAACTCGATCTTCCATGCAGTCTTTAGGGAATGTTCCCAGAGGTCATACCGGTGATACTCTCCCTGTCCGTATTCACGAAAGGCATTCACCTCAGGAATGAGTAATTCAAGGAGATTAAGTTCGTGTAAGAGCATAAGTGACTCATCAATGCCCGGGTTATCAACGATCTTAAACAATTCTGCTTTGATCCTTTCCGGAGATGAATTTGAAATCAGCTCTTTTTTCTGTTTCATCACCTTCTTGAGATTCTGGTCAATGGTGAACTGATATTGCCGGGCAATCCTGACTGCCCTGATCATTCTCACAGGGTCTTCACTCAGGGCAACGGGTGAGGAAAGCCTGATTCTCTTTTCATTCAGATCCTTCAAACCCCCGAGCGGGTCAATAATGCTCAGATCTTCCCTTTCAAACAACCCTTTCACATCAAGGGCCATAGAATTTATGGTAAAGTCCCTTCGTTTTAAATCTTCCTCAATACTATTGCCTTTAAGGGATGAGAGATCTATACTTATCATTCCCCCCCTTTCCATCTTTACTACTCTGTATTGGCCGAATTCTTCGTCTAAGCAGACAAGACTCCCATCTAAATCCTGGGAAAGCACTTGGGCAAAGACAAGGGGATCGCCTTTAAGTGCAAAATCAAAATCTCTCCCTGAAAAAAAGCCCACCATCAAATCCCTCACTATCCCACCCACCAGGAATATCTCTACCCTGTACTTTTCTGAGAGATAGTAAACCTTTTGAATGATGGGAGAACTTTTAATCTCTCTGATTAAGGAATGAAACTCTGGAAGGATAGAAAAAGTCCTCCTTTCGATTCAAGGATGAGCAGTCAAGGAGGCTTTATAAACTCTTGAGCCTCTCTTCCACTGCCCTGGCATGGGCTTTAAGACCTTCCTTTTCAGCGAAGTGGATGATCTTTTTACCCATTTCATTGAGCACATCTCTTGAGAAGGAAATTAGGCTGGTCTTCTTAAGAAAGTCATCCGTTGAGAGAGGTGAAAAGAAACGGGCTGTCCCGCCAGTAGGGAGGGTATGGTTGGGGCCTGCAATGTAATCACCGATTGCTTCAGGGGTATAATGACCGAGAAAGACCGCACCGGCATTTTTAACCTTACCCAATAATTCCCACGGTCTTTCCACTGCCAGTTCCAAATGCTCGGGTGCGATCTCATTAGCAAAATCCATAGCTTTTTCGAGTTCCTCAACCAGAATAATCAACCCTTGTTTCTTCATTGAAACGGTGGCGACCTTTCTCTCCTTGATCTGGTTTAGCTGATGTGTTACCTCTTTTTTCACCTCACCAGCAAAGGACGGTGAGGTAGTAATGAGAATGGGGAGAGCCATCTCATCATGCTCGGCCTGGGAAAGAAGATCAGCAGCAATAAAGGCAGGAGAACCTTTCCCATCAGAGATAATAAGGATCTCACTTGGCCCGGCAATCATGTCAATATCTACCTCTCCAAATACCAAACGTTTCGCAGTTGCAACATAGATATTCCCTGGACCAACGATCTTATCCACCTTGGGTATGGATTTGGTACCATAGGCTAAGGCACCAACAGCCTGGGCACCTCCTATACGATAGATGCCGTCGATATTCAAAATCTTTGCTGCCAGGAGAAGAAATGGGCTTACCTTACCATGTGGGGTAGGAGATACAACGACTATCTCCTTTACCCCAGCTACCTGTGCTGGAATCACATTCATAAAGAGTGATGAGGGGTATGATGCTTTCCCTCCAGGCACATACACACCTACTTTCTCAAGCGGTCTCACTATTTGTCCTAATACCTCCCCCTCACGATGACAGAGTAACCAAGAACGATTGAACTCCTTCCTGTGGAATTCTTCTATCCTCAAGGCAACAAGCTTAAAGCAATCAACTGTCTCTTTTTCAATTTGTAAAACGGCCTCATCCATCTGGTTTGCTGTAATCTTGATATTCTTCTTACTCACAATATACCCATCAAACCTCTTCGTATATTCAAATAAGGCCTTATCTCCCTTCTGCTTAATATTCTTCAGGATGGATCTAACCTTTCCCTCTACCTTTTCATCGAACCTGTTCCTTCTTTCAACTACCTTTTTCAGCTCCTTCTTGAAACTGGGGTCTGAGGCCTTAATGATCTTCATTTTTCGCTCCTGTGAGAATTTAAGCCTTTAGCCTTTCGATGTCTGCACCGAGGTTAAAAAGCTTTCCAATTAGATCCTCATAACCTCGGTCAAGATGGTAAACCCTTGATATCTCAGTAACACCTTCCGCTGCCAGCCCTGCAAGAACCAGAGAGGCACTTGCCCTTAAGTCAGTAGCCATCACCTGAGCACCGCTCAGTTTTTCTACCCCCTTTACGACAGCAGTATTGCCCTGAACTGTTATATCTGCACCCATCCTTTTCAGTTCGGCCACGTGCATAAACCTATTTTCAAAGATAGTTTCAGTAATGATGCTTGAACCCTGAGACAGGCAAAGGAGGCTCATAATCTGAGCCTGCATATCCGTTGGGAAACCTGGGTAAGGATGGGTCTTGATATCCGTTGCCTTCAAATCAGATCCTCCTGCAATCAAAACTCCACCATCATGATTATAGGTACTCACCTCCAACCCGATCTCTTGCAGTTTATCTACTACAGCTTGGCAGTGTGAAGGATTGCAGTTTAAAAGCTTTACCTTACCTCCGGTGATGCCTGCAGCGACCATGTAGGTGCATGCTTCGATTCGATCAGGCATGATCTGATGTTCCATTGGTTTCAGAGTCTCAACCCCCTCGATCATGATCACATCAGTACCTGCGCCATGAATCTTTGCCCCCATCTTACTTAGGACAGTAGCTAAATCTACTACTTCAGGTTCCTTAGCAGCATTCTCAAGGATTGTTGTTCCGTCAGCCAGGCAAGCAGCCATCATGATATTTTCCGTGCCCGTGACTGTGGGTATATCAAAATAGATCCTTGCCCCTTTGAGTCTCTTCACCTTCGCTTCAACATATCCGTGTTCGATGTTGATCTTCACCCCCATATTCTCGAAGGCCTTAAGATGGAGATTGATGGGGCGTGCTCCTATGGCACACCCGCCAGGGAGAGAGACCTTTGCCCGCTTCAATCTCGCAACCAATGGTCCCAATACTAAGATGGAGGCCCTCATGGTCTTTACCAGATCATAGGGGACTTCCGGATTCCTAAGGTTCCTGGCATTTACCCTAATATCTTTTTTATCCTCGCTAATTTCTGCCCCCAACTCATGGAGGAGCTTAAGGATTGTGCTGATATCTCCTAACTGTGGGACATTGGAAATACTATTCCAACCTTCCGTTAGTAAGAGAGCAGCCAAAATGGGAAGGGCAGCATTTTTCGCCCCGCTGATTTTTACTTCTCCTTCAAGTTTTTTCCCGCCTTTTAAAACAATCTTATCCATAGAACTTAAAAGCAGTCAGTTTTTTCGCACTCACAACCCTCTGGATACCACTAAGGTCCTCTTTTGCAGTGATCTCTTCGAATCCCTTTGACTCACGCACGATCTCAATAACCTTGTGTGCTTCAGCAAAGCCTACCTCGAGGCTTAGCCAACCTTCTCTCGCAAGGTAACGGATAGACTCAGGGATTATCGATCGGTAAAAGTCTAAACCATCATCTCCCCCAGAGAGTGCAATACGTGGTTCATATTCGCTAATCTCTTTCGGGAGCATTTCTAAATCTCTTCTTGCTATATAAGGGGGGTTAGAAATGATAAGATCATAATAACCCTTTCTTTCTATCACCGGTGTAAAAAGCTTTCCTCTCAAGAATTCAATTTTCTCTAAGACCTTATGCCTTTCCGCATTTTTCTTTGCTACGGTAAGCGTATCGAGAGAAATGTCAGTTGCTGTGATGTGTGCATTAGGGATCTCTCTGGCAAGGCAGATGGCGATAGCCCCGCATCCTGTTCCTATATCGAGAATCCTGTAAGGGTGAGATGATGATTTCCAGGTGTGAAAAATCTCACGTGCCCTCTCTATCAGGATCTCGGTCTCTGGTCTGGGTATCAAACAATGTCTATTAACCATGAAGTCCAAAGACCAGAATTCTTTCTCCCCCGTAATATAAGACACCGGTTCACCCTGCAATCTTCGATGAACTAACGACTCATATCCTGCCGCCTCTTCTTCACTCAGGTATCTCAGGTGATCAAGATAAAGATCAATCTTTCTTACCTTCAAGAGGTGAGTAAGCAATATCTCAGCATCAAGCTTTGGTGTAGTGAGCCCATTTTCTTCGAAGAGGTGAGAGGCGTTTTGTATCGCTTCCTCAAGTCTTATGGATGTATGAAGGAACATATTAAGAGACCTTTTTAATTGAATTAGTCCATCCCTCTCTTAAGGCCTCAGCCTGAAAATGGGTGGTAAGTGCATCAACCATCTCATCAATCTCACCCTCCATGATCTGTTCAAGACGATGCACGGTTAAACCAATCCGGTGATCAGTAACCCGATTCTGTGGGAAGTTATAGGTCCGAATTCTTTCGCTCCGATCTCCTGAACCCACCAAATCCTTCCTTGTTTTTGCAATCTCCTCCTGTTGATCCTGAATTGCCTGGTCTAAAAGCCTTGCTCGAAGTATCTTCAGGGCCTTAGCCTTGTTTTTGTGTTGAGATTTTTCATCCTGGCAAGTTACTACCAGCCCGCTGGGAAGATGGGTTATCCGTACAGCGGAATCAGTTGTATTTACGCTCTGACCTCCTGGGCCAGAAGACCGATAAACATCAATCCTGAGATCATCAGGTTTTATTTCCACTTCTACATCTTCAGCTTCAGGGAGCACTGCCACGGTAACTGCTGAAGTGTGGATCCTTCCCTGGGACTCCGTAACCGGAACCCTTTGAACTCGATGTGCCCCGCTCTCATATTTCAGACGGCTGTAGACACCTTTTCCTTCTATGAGGGTGATGACCTCTTTAAATCCCCCCAGACCTGTTGGACTCTGGCTCATCATCTCCATTTTCCAGCCATTTTTTTCTGCATAGTGAGCGTACATCCGGAAGAGATCAGCAGCAAAAAGTGCAGCCTCTTCACCTCCTGTCCCTGCCCTGATCTCTAAGAAAACATTCTTTTCATCACGGGGATCCTTGGGCAGAAGGAGGAGTTTGAGCTTCTTCTCCAACTTTTCAAATTCCTCTCTCAACATAGGGATCTCTAACTTTGCAAGTTCTTTTATCTCCTCATCACTTCCCGTCAAGAGCTTCTTATTATCCTCGATTTCTTTGATTATCTTTTTGTACCTTCGGTAAATCTCTACTAACTCAGAGATCTCGGCACGTTCTCTGACATACTTCAAATACTTTTCTTGATCGCCGAGAATGGAAGGATCAACTAAAATTCGATCAAGCATCTCAAATCTCTCTTCAATGACATTTAACTTTTGAAACATATTTCCTCTGTTTAAAAGATGGCATGGAAAAACCTGGGGGATAAAAAATAGGTAAGCTAAAGAGGGTAAGAATCAAGAGAAAAGATACGGATTAAAGCCCTTCTCCTCATGGGAGTAAGTAACGAGATACGAGAGATAGAATCAATTGTTAGGTTGAGGTTTCTCAGCTTCATTGGTTTCAGCCTGCTTTCGTCGTTTTCCGTATTTCCTCTGGAATTTTTCTACCCGACCTGCAGTATCCACCAGTTTTTGTTTTCCCGTAAAGAATCCATGGCAATGGGAACAGATCTCTACCCGAATTTCCTTTTTGGTGGACTTGGTGTGGATAACATTTCCACATGCACAGGTAATGATAGCATCCCCATAATCAGGGTGAATTCCTTTTTTCATTTTTTACACCTCTTCACCTATTCATCGCATCTAAGAAATCGGTATTGCTTGATGTACTCTGTATCTTCTCAATAAGAAACTCCATAGCATCAACACTACTCATAGGCTGAAGTACCTTCCGCAGAATCCATATGCGGTTCAGATCTTCCTTTCTTATCAGAAGTTCCTCTTTCCTGGTGCCGGAACGAGTTATGTCAATGGAAGGGAAAACCCTCCGGTCACTGAGTTTCCGATCCAAGTAAAGCTCCATATTACCAGTCCCTTTGAACTCTTCGAAGATCACCTCATCCATTCTGCTCCCAGTATCAATCAAGGCGGTAGCAATGATGGTCAAACTCCCCCCTCCCTCTATATTCCGAGCAGCCCCAAAAAATCTCTTGGGCCTATGAAGGGCATTGGAGTCCACTCCCCCGGAGAGAACCTTCCCGCTCGGTGGTACTACTGCATTATAGGCACGTGCCAGCCTGGTAATGCTGTCAAGTAAGATCACCACATCCCTCTGATGTTCTACCAGCCTCTTAGCCTTTTCGATCACCATTTCCGCCACCTGCACGTGTCTCTGTGCTGGTTCATCAAAGGTAGAACTTATCACCTCTCCATGGACTGATCTTTGCATATCGGTAACTTCTTCCGGCCGCTCATCAATCAAGAGAACCATGAGGATGATCTCCTTATGGTTGGCGGTTATGCTGTTTGCAATCTGTTGAAGGAGCACAGTCTTACCGGTACGGGGTGATGCAACAATCAACCCTCTTTGTCCCTTGCCAATGGGACAAAGCATGTCCATAACTCTCATTGATATATTGTCTCCATCAGTTTCAAGGTGAATGCCCTCCATCGGATAAAGGGGGGTTAGGTTGTCAAAGAGGATTTTATCCCTGGCAATATCCGGTTCTTCAAAATTAACTGATTCCACTTTGAGGAGGGCAAAATACCTCTCGCTATCCTTGGGAGGGCGGATTTGGCCTGAGACCGTATCGCCGGTACGCAGGTTGAATCTCCTTATCTGGGAAGGGGAAACATAGATGTCGTCAGGACCTGGAAGATAGTTATAGTCAGTTGACCGCAGAAAGCCAAAACCATCAGGAAGGATCTCTAAAGCTCCCTCTCCATAGATCTCTCCGTTCTTCTCTAATTCTGACTGGAGGAGAGCAAAGATCAATTCCTGCTTTCTCATTCCACTTGCACCTTCCACACTGTGCTCTTTGGCCATATTCGTTAATTCACTAATCTTTTTTTCCTTCAATTCCTTAAGATTCAACATACTTGCACCTCTTTTAAATTACTCCTTTCCTTCCACTTTTTGTTTTACCATTAACCTGACTCTCAATTTCAATTACGAGGGATTGTAAAAACAAAGGTTATAACTCGGATTGATACCATGGGTTTTTATACCCTGGATTTCCTCTTTCTTTTAAGAGCCTCTTTCTTCAGCATTAAAAATGGTTTTAAAAAATCCTGAGATTCCCAAAAAGCAGGCTAAGTTGATTAATTATTCCATGTAGACTAACTCTTCGGGGGGTTATATATCATGTAGAACGAGAAAATGATAACAGATGAAAACTTCTTGTCAAGTTTTTTTTACATTTTATTGACATACTATATTTTTGTTGGTAGCTTATTATTCATAGTAACTTATACTGTCAATCCAAATTCCGCTCGTTAATTCGCAGGCATACGAATTCATGATTCAACGAGAGTTATCAACCCAGATTTATGAAATTCAAGGGTATGAAGACTAAAGAAGAAGGCTTTGAATTCAGACCATTTGCCTTTCTCAGGGATTTAATCAAGTCAAAAAAGATGAAGGTGGGTTCATTGCTAAAAGAAAAGGCTTGTCCCCCTGACCAGCCCAAGAATAAAGGAGATCATGACAGCGAAAATCTCGAGGCATTTCAGGATGCCATGAAGGGGGTTAAACCTATTGAGCATTCTGACAGTTCCTGGAAGCACGAAATACCTCATATTCCACCCCGTCCAAAACTTACCCCTGACTTAGAAGCACAATTGGCCTTACAGGATCTGGTTAAAGGTGGGGGAAAGTTTCGCATCTCGGATACGCCAGAGTACATGGAAGGAATTGCCAGAGGGGTAAGTTATGAACTTGTCAGGCGTCTCCATCAGGGAGAATTTTCCGTCCAAGCCCGCTTGGATCTGCATGGATTTACCGTCAAACAGGCTGAAGAGAAAATAAATGCCTTTCTCTTAGATTCATTATATCACGGTTATCGTTGCGTGATGATTGTTCATGGACGAGGTTTGAGTTCACCCGAATACCCCAAGCTCAAGGAAAAAGCAAGAGAGTTACTCTCGAGGGGACATTGGAGCAAATGGGTAATTGCCTTTAGCAGTGCTCGGATGTGCGATGGTGGCACCGGCACTTCTTATGTCCTTTTACGGAAGAAGCCGGTGAAGAAGATTAAAAAATCTTTGTAGGCTACTGACTTTCAACCCGCACACTTCATTTAGGTTCGCAGAGACGATTGAAAGAAGGTTACTGTTTCTTTCAATCCATTCCTGACTGATACTTCAGGTCTAAATCCTAACTCCCTTTCTGCCTTCTCCCAGGAAAGGACACTCCGAAATGGTTCACCTTTCACCGGCTCTCCGTGGACCTCAGGTACTTGAGAGTTGGTAAACTCCTTAAGCATCCGGAAGATTTCGTTGACAGATGTCTCCTTGCCAGTAGCAATATTATATTCCCCAGATTTATGGGAGTTTAGGGCAAGGATACTTGCCCGGGCTGCTTCATCTACATAAACATAATCCCTGGTTTGTTCCCCATCTCCATTGATTATGGGCTGATCCCCCTTGAGCATCTTTTGGATAAATATTGCAACCACACCGGCCTCACCATAAGGGTCCTGTCTCGGCCCGTAGACATTTGCATACCGAAGCGAAATAAAGCTCAAATCATAAACCTTGTGATAAAAAAAGAGATATTTTTCCACGCACGATTTGGCTATGGCATAGGGGCTTAAGGGACGAATTGGATGATTTTCGTCCGCAGGTATATAATCTAAATCTCCGTAGAGCGCACCTCCAGTTGAGGCTAAAATAAATTTCTTGACCCTATAACGAATGCAGTTTTCGAGGAGGTTTAAGCTCCCCTTGATATTTACCTCCATGTCGAAGAGAGGGTTTTTAAGAGACTCTTTCACCGAAATCTGGGCAGCATAGTGATTGACCACCTCCGGTCTTTCCTTTTTTATAACCTCTTCAATTGCAGGATCAAGGATATCCATCTTATAAAAAATTGAAGCAGGGTTTACATTGGCCATCTTACCCTTTGATAAATTATCTACTACCACCACCTCGTAGCCTTCTCTTATGAGGAGGTCCACTACATGTGAGCCGATAAAACCAGCACCACCTGTTACCATTATCTTCATCTGCACATCCTATTGTTTAAAAGCCCCTTATTTGACCCCACTCATATTAAAGTGGAGGACAGGGGTTGTCAAACGAATAATAAAATGTACGGTTGCAGTGAGCCCCTATTTGTAGTATTTTGAGTAAAAATGTTTTCAAAAAGGCCCCGATGGTAGGATATGGACAAGAGTAAATGCCTCAGGAACATACCAAAAGTGGATGAAATCTTAGAGGGTAAAGAGGTAAAACCTCTCCTGTCCCATTATCCCCGCTGGCTGGTGGTGGATGCCATTCAGAGCATTCTCGAGACGTACCGTCTAAAAATCTTATCATCAGACACTGCGGGTTCAGCACTGGAAAAGATGGCCATTGACGTAAGCACCGTCGCTATTGAGGAAAGGCTCTCTTTTTACTTAAAACCACATCTCAAAAGAGTGATCAATGCCACCGGGGTAATCCTCCACACCAATCTCGGCAGATCACCTCTCTCTCAAGAGGCATTAGTCAATCTGCAGGAAATCGCATCCTCTTATTCAAACGTAGAGTTTGATGTACTTCGGGGTGAGAGGGGGAACAGACATTCGCATCTAATTTCGCTCCTCTCTAAACTTACCGGGGCAGAATCAGGCTTGACCGTAAATAATAATGCTGCAGCAGTACTTCTTGCCTTAAACACCCTTGCTTTGGGAAAAGAGGTTATCATCTCCCGGGGTGAATTGATTGAGATCGGTGGATCATTCCGTATACCCGAGGTGATGAAGGCGAGTGGGGCAAAACTGGTTGAGGTTGGGACAACCAACAAGACCCACCTGGAAGATTACCATAGGGCAATAAGTGAAAATACAGCTTTGATCCTTAAAGTTCATACCAGCAATTATCGTATTGTTGGCTTTACCTCCGAGGTCAGCTTACCTGAACTTGCTACCCTCAGCAGGGAAAATAAAATCCCTCTCATGAACGATCTGGGAAGTGGCTGTCTTCTCGATCTTTCGCGATATGGTTTAGTCAAAGAGCCAACTGTTAGGGAAGCCATCCATCTTGGTTCAGATATAGTTACCTTCAGTGGGGACAAACTCCTGGGAGGACCTCAGGCAGGAATCATTCTGGGCAAGAAGGATTTGTTAACCAGGATGGAGAAAAATTCTTTGATGCGGGTGTTGCGGGTTGATAAACTCACCCTCTCTGCCCTGGAAGCAACACTTCTCCTCTATCTCGATGAGGACAAGGCAAAGGAAAAGATACCAACCTTGAGAATGCTTACCTTTACCTTAGAAGAGATTGAAAAAAAGGCAATAATCCTTGCAGACATGATAAAGAGAGATCTATCTTCTTTCTTAAAGGTGGAGATCAAGAGGGATTCCTCTCAGGTAGGGGGTGGTGCACTTCCCCTGGTAGATCTTCCAACTTGGGTAGTTGCTCTTACCCCCTTAAAGAGTACGGTACATCAGTTAGAGCAGAAAATGAGGGAATCTGACCCCCCTGTCATCGCACGGATCAGCAATGACCAGATCCTTATGGATCTTAGAACTATTGACGAGGGGGAGGTAAATCTGATATTAGATAGTATAAGGAAGTCAATCAATGGTTAACGCTTCTGTCTTAGTCCTCAATAGATCTTTTTTCCCTATTCATATCACCTCGGTAAAGAGGGCATTCTGCCTTCTCTATCAGGGCATTGCCCAGGCAGTTGATGCCCAGTTTCGTACCTTCGATTTTGAGAGTTGGAGCCAACTATCCATTGAACAGCGTGATGAAACCATAGGTCTAGTCAATCGGATGATCAAAGTACCGAGGGTAATCCTCCTCCTCGGATACGACCGAATACCAAAGGGCAGAGTCAGATTTACCCGGGCAAACATCTTCTTCCGTGACCGCAATACTTGCCAGTACTGCGGGAAACCATTTACCAAGAGTGAACTAAGTATTGACCATGTCATTCCTCGATCCTATGGAGGAACCAGCACGTGGGAAAATGTGGTGTGCTCCTGTTTCAATTGCAACAAAAAGAAGGGAGGCAAAATTCCTCGAGAGGCAAATATGAAGCTGATCAACCACCCCCGTAGACCTCACTGGACACCATTCTTCCGGCTAACATTTGAAGATCTGAATCGGAGAGAGTGGCTTCCCTTCCTCAATATCGTAGATATCTCTTACTGGAATACTGAACTGCTCGAAAAGTGAAAAAAGCTTTCAGCGTTCAGCCATCAGCGGTTAGCTATAATTTATTAAATAAAAAGCTGATAGCTGATCGCTAATAGCTGACAGCTATTACTATGCCTAAGACATACGCTTTCAGCGCAGGCAAAGAGGCAGTTGAAAAGAGATTGGATTCCTACCTGACCGAGAACATCCCCTCTCTCTCCCGTTCTCAGATAAAGAAGATTATTGAGAAAGGATTCGTCAAGGTTAATAACCTCCCACCTAAGGTAGCCCAGAAACTGAAAAAGTATGATGCGATAAAAGTCATACTCCCTGAACCTACACCATTAAAGACCCTACCTGAAAACATTCCCCTCCATATTATTTACGAAGATGAGGACCTGGTTGTCATCAATAAACAAGCTGGTATGGTGGTACATCCAGCACCGGGACATTATACCGGTACACTGGTCAACGCCCTGCTTTACCACTGTCCATCCTTGGCAGGGATTGGAGGTGTTGTCCGCCCTGGCATTGTTCACAGACTGGACAAGGGGACTTCAGGTGTTTTAGCTGTTGCAAAGAATGATTTCACCCACCAGATCCTTTCTTCCCAATTCAAGAAACACATGATATTTCGTCTTTACCATTGTCTGGTATATGGAAACATGGAAAGTGATACAGGAACAGTTTCACGCCCAATCGGACGAGATGTGGCTCATCGAAAGAAGATGTCTACCCGTACGAAAAGAGGAAGGGAATCAGTAACCCATTGGAAATTGCTCCATGACTATGAGAATTTCTCCTGGCTTGAGATCAGACCAGAGACGGGAAGAACCCACCAGATCCGGGTACACCTGTCAAGCATGGGCCATCCGATTGTTGGAGATCCAGTCTATGGAGGGGTAAAGAGACTTAATAATCTAACAGATCAATCGGTTAAGGAGAAGATTAAGAAACTGGATCGTCCTGTTCTCCACGCTATTGTTCTGGCTTTTCACCATCCGAGGACAAAAGAATACGTTGAGTTCACTGCACCCCTACCTCCTGAGATAAAAAGTATTCTGAACGCATTAGAGGAGAGAGGATGATCCTTGTTGGTTTGACTGGTGTGATTGCCAGCGGGAAGACCATAGTCGCCGGTATGTTCAAAAGCCTGGGTACCTGCATCATTGATGCAGACCAGATAAGCCGGGATGTGATTTTGCCATGTTCAGAGGCATACAAGAAATTAATAAACACCTTTGGGAGAGAAATATTAAAAGATGATCAGAGTATTGACCGGAAGAAGCTGGGAGATATGGTTTTTGGAGATCCGGAGAAACAGGCCAAACTCAATGAATGTACCCATAGCGAGATCTTTAAGGAGATCGACCAGAGGATTGAAGAGATAAGGAAAAAGAATCCTGATGCTGTAATCATCGTTGATGCTGCTCTTCTCATCGAAACTGCTGCTTATAAGAAATTTGACAAAGTGATTGTGGTATATGTGGATGAAGAAACACAACTCAAACGGTTGATAGAAAGGGATGGTTTTACAGAAGAAAAGGCATTAAAAAGGATTCGATCCCAGATGCCGTTGAAAGAAAAGATCAAATATGCAGACTTTGTGATTTATAATCAAAAGGAATTAAAAGACACTCAGAAACAGGTGGAGAGGGTATATAAAATCCTCACTGTTCATCTCACTTCCCATTCTTCTTGAATTTCTATTTTTCGGACTATAAGAAATATTGCGGGTAAGCAAATTCACCATAGGTTTTGCCCTGGATGAAAAGTTTATTACGCACGCCGGTCAGAGGATTTATGTGAGGTTAAAAGTTCTTTCACTTCTTTCGCACTCATCACCTCGCCAAACCCTGTGGCTATTACCTTCAAGGTCGCCTTATGGCCTTCAGGATCGAAGGTTGCAGTCGCATCACTGACAAAGATTATCTCATAGCCGTAAGCAACTGCCTCACGGGTGGTCGTTTCAACGCAAAAATTGGTGGCAACACCGGTCATGACTAACGTTTTAATCCCCAGATTACGGAGAACACGATCAAGCGAGGTCTGAAAGAATCCTCCGTATGCTTTCTTGATTACCAGGTGGTCAGTTCTCTGCGGCTTCAGTTCTTCGATGATCTGTGCCCCCCAGCTCCCTTCAACTAAACACCCTGCTTCTTTTGCCTTGTCAGCCATTTTTTTAAGGGGAATGGCTACATCAGAATAATCAGGTGCCCATGCAGTATAGATATACATAACCTCCTTGCCTTTTTTTCTAAAGAATTCAGCCAAATCTTTGATATGAGGAATAGGGATTTTTAACAGGTCAAGGGCTTTCTGGGGAACCCCTATCCCCTGTGAGAATCTCCTCACAAATCCATTATCGTGAATAAAATCATTTTGCATATCAACAATAATCAATCCAACATTCTCTAAATTCATCTCATGCCTTCTCCTCTCTCTGCTCATGGCCTCATTGGGAATCTGGTCTTGTGAAATCAGGCCTTACATTCTTACATTTAATCTCATTTCCTTTCCCCTTGTCAAATGCTGTTTCTCCCTCCTATTCACTCTCCTGCATGGTTTTCTTGATTGACACCCACACTCCCTACCAGTATACTTTTCCTGCCTGAAAGCAAATTCTCTTCAACTTTTTATGATAACAAAGCAAAGGAGATACGATGACTAAAAATGAACTTATTCGTACCCTAAAAGAAGACCTCAAAATTAAGAAGGAAATCCTTGCGGTTAAAGCTGTGAATGAGATTCCAAAAGACATTCCCCATTATAAGGAACAGGCTATGCCAGGCATGTGCGCCTTGGTTGGGGAAATTCTGAAGGATGAATCGGTATGGTATATTACCAAAGAAAACTTTGGTTGCTTTGAGGCATTGACTGCAACAGGTACCTGTGAGAACCTTCCCTGGGATGAATACATCAAGTTCATGCAGGAGGAAAACGAACTCTACCCTATGCACAAAGATGCAGCTACTGTTGAGGAGTATTACAAAAAGGTGGATACATTTTTTAAGCACCCACAGGTTGAAGGTACTGGTATTGTTGTAGGACCTCTCTCAAAGGTGGATGCCCCTGATCTGGTCATGCTTTTTGTTACACCTTTCCAAGCTGACATCTTGAACCGTATTCGGGGGTACTATGGTGATTTCACCCGGGGTTTTGGCGGATTGGGAGGTTGTATCTTCACCCTACGGTACTCGTTCATGACTAAAGATCCTGCCTTCACTACAAGTGATACTGCCTGGAGGATGTTTTCGGGTTTGGGCAATGATGAGTTGACCTATACGTTTCCCTACTCAAAGCTCCTCGATATAGCTGACCGGATAAAACCCACAACTGAATATATCAATGGTTTTCTAAACATGTTCAAAAGTGAATAGATTCTGTGAGGTCAGGAAGGACATCACCATGACAAGGCTAACAGACGACTTTCTTTCTCATTTCTATTAGGGGAGGAATTTTCCTGGAGCCACCGAGGGGATTCGAACCCTTGACCTGTCGATTACGAATCGACTGCTCTACCAACTGAGCTACGGTGGCTCTTAACACCGCCCCAATTTACCTCAGTCACCATATTTCATCAAGGGAAATCTGTTCTCTTATAAGTCTCCGCGCATTGCGTAATCGCAGTCACCCTCAAAAAGTCCTTGACAATTAGTGAAGTATTTAAGGTATACGAGTATAATAGTTAATGATCAAAAACTGCCATGAAAATTCTCTTGGTACCATCATTTGCACCAGCACTTACCCCTATCTTCCCCCTCGGTCTTGCCTGTATTAAAGCATCGCTCCCCCCAGATCATCAGGTAGAAATATTTGACCCGAACATAGAAGCAGGTGGTCTGGAAGCCCTGAAGGTACTTATCACCCACTTCCAACCAGAGGTGATTGGCCTCTCACTTCGCAACATTGATACCGGCCAGTCCACTGAGCAAATTTCCTTTATACCTGACTTTGCATCAAGTGTAAAAGCGATCAAATCATGTGCTCCCACAGTGCCCCTCATCGTGGGTGGCGCAGGGTTCTCCATCTTCGGAAAAGAACTTATGCAAACATTTAAAGAAATTGATATAGGGGTTTTTCTGGAAGGAGAAGTAACTGTAAAAGAGATCCTTTCCAATCTCGATCAGTTGAAAAAGGTTAAGGGGATATTCTTGAGAAGTGGGACAGAGGTCATCTTTACTGGCAAACAACATTTTCTTGATCTCGATCAGCCCACGCTACTGGACAGAGAATACCGATTATCTACGTATGCTAAAAGGTGTAGTGAACATGTGGAGAGCCTCTATGCTGTGGGTGTTCAGAGCAAAAGGGGCTGTATGTACTGCTGTGCCCATTGTGTATACCCTTTTCTCGAAGGTAACACCATACGACTTCGCTCTCCACGTAACGTAGTAGATGAAATTGAGGAGATAACCTCACAAGGTATTAAGGAGTTCTTTATAGCTGATTCGGTCTTCAATCAACCCTATGATCATGCCATGGATATCTGTAATGAGATGAGCAAAAGAAGGCTCGATGTATCTTGGTCTGCCTATTTTCGCGATGACCTCTTAGATGAAAGGTTGATGAAAAAGGCAGAAGAGGCAGGATGCACACTCTTTGAACTTTCCCCTGATGGATTAACTAACCATGCCATGGGTGTCTTGAATAAGGATCTCACCATCGAACAGGTATTTAAAACGGCCAGATTGCTTGCCAAGAGTGAAAGGGCATCAGTTGTCTATAACTTCTTAAGAAACATCCCGGACGAGGATCTAACCGAAAGAGAAAGAGGGAAGGAAACCCTCACAAGGATCGTTGAAATCTGTGGTGAAAAAATGGAAGGGTATTTCCCCAATCTCAGTCGGATCAGGATCTATCCCCATACTACCATATATGAACTTGCCTTACGTAAGAGAATTATATCAGAATCAACTGACCTCCTCTATCCGGTCTTCCTCTAACAAAAATCTAAATCCCTAACCTTCCTTTTGTATTAACTGCCATTACAAACGTCCTGCCAAAAAAATCAAGGACTTACAGAGAAAAGATAAGGCAGGTAGCCCTGTTTTATAAAGCACCTCTTTAATTATGTTGTATGCTTCAACCCTGCTTCTTGGGATATCTCTGCCTTCTTTTATGCCATGGCTTATTACCCCAGGGTGTAGCTGATTTCCTAACCGGAAAGAGAAATCAAGATGTTAGCAACTTAAAAGATGCTAAAAACGCCACTATGGGACAGCCTCACAGGTTCAAATTATTACGAATACACGTCGTTCCATAGATCTTCAAGAAAATCCTTATAGGGAATAACAGTCATACCTTCCCATTTTCGTCGCCGGGGCTCAAGACTGACACACAGGTAGCGTTTCAGTTTTTTCTCTTCAGCAAGGGCCCGTAGTGGTTTCAAATCTAACCTCGATACATTATCTTTCGCTTTTACCTCCACTGCTGTGTGATCACCGATAATAAAATCTACCTCAAATCCGGAGGTTGATCGCCAGTAGGATAATGTTTCTCCAGACACGTAATCACTGTAACTGACGAGTTCATGCATGAGATAAGTCTCAAGGGCTTCACCGAATTCAGGTGTACCGGGACGAAATTCCCGACCTTGAAGCACGGAAACAACCCCTACATCAAAGAAATAATATTTTGAAGAGACTAAAGGTTTTCTTTTCATCGATTTCCGCCACGCAGGAAGCTCATAGATGATGAGAGTATCCTTGAGGATCTCAAAGTACTCGTAGACAGTAGTGCGCGCTACTTGGGCATCATTAGAAATATTTGTAAAGTTTACGATTTTGCCATTGCTCAAGGCAGCCACTCTGAGAAAACGGCTAAATGCAGGCAGGTTGCGAGTTGCCCCTTCTGCCACAATTTCTTGCTGAAGATATGATCCTGCATACGCCTGGAGATCTGCACGAGGATCATCTGAAAAGTAGATCGAAGGGAGTAAGCCTCGTTTCATGGCACGGATCAGATCAAATTTGCTTCCTAATTCCTGATAAGTAAGCGGGTGCAGGTATTTTGTCCTCGCCCGTCCGCCTAAGAGATTAATGCCACCCCGGCGGAGTTTACGCGCGCTGGAGCCTGTGAGCAGGAAACGGATACCATGCTTTTCAATGAGACGGTGCACTTCATTCAAGAGAATTGGTAGGCGCTGGACTTCATCTATAACGACTATGGAATCTTCTGGATCGAGCTCCTGTGCAATGCGTCCAGGGTTTTGACTGAGAGTCAGATAGGTGGATGTGTCGAGAAGGTCATAGACTTTCACCCCTTTCAAGGTATGGCGGATCAAGAACGTCTTGCCAGTTTGTCGTGGCCCAAAAAGAAAATGGGATTTTTTTCCCACAAGACCCTGGAGATCTAAAATCCGCTCAACATATGAAAGATCCTCACTGTTACCTGCTGTTATCATCGTCATATATTATGATAAATGACGAAATATATGTCAATAATATTTTGAACAGTTCATTCATTTTGTTTAGATGACCTACCAAAAGGGCAGGCATAAGAGCCTGCCCTGATTCAACCCCCCAAAAGGGCAACCACAGAGTGTTACCCTACCCCTCCTAATAACAAAACTGACCAAAGGTATAACTTGACCTTGATCCATAGATATTATAGTATAAATAATAATTTGCATTATTGATCAACGAGATAGAGATGAGGTAAAAACCAAAATGGCAGAATCTCAAGAAAAGGAACAGTTGGTTATCCCTGATGTCCTTCCCCTCTTACCGGTAAGGGACATTGTTATCTATTCCTACATGTTCTTACCATTATTCGTGGGAAGGGATACCTCACTCAAGGCAGTTGATGAAGCTATATCCAAAGACAGACTCATTTTCTTGATCACCCAAAAAGAGGCAACCGAAGATGACCCTGAGAAAGAGGGAATATACACCATCGGGATAGTGGCAATGATTATGAAGAGGTTCAAGCTCCCTGATGGCCGGGTCAAGATCCTCGTTCAGGGAATCACCAAAGGCAGGATTGAGGAGTATCTCCAGGAAAAACCCTTTTTCAAGGTAAGGATTAAGACAATTGAAGATGAGATTACTCCTGAGATTACCCTTGAAATTGAGGCCCTGATGAGAAATGTTAAGGAAGAGTGTGAGAAGATCCTCTCATTAAAAGGGCTCATCTCTGGAGAGATATTGGAGATATTAGGCAACATCTCTGATCCGGGAAGGTTAGCTGATTTAGTTGCCTCTAACTTACGGCTCAAGATCGAGGAATCACAAAAGATACTTGAGATCTTAGATCCGGTAGAAAGACTTAAAAAAGTAAATGAACTCCTGGTAAAAGAGCTTGAGGTCTCCACCATGCAGGCTAAGATCCAGTCTCAGGCCAAGGAGGAGATGTCTAAAACCCAACGAGAATATTTCTTGCGGGAGCAACTCAGGGCGATCAAGACTGAACTGGGAGAGATGGATGAAAAGTCTGCAGAAATCGCTGATTTCTCAGAAAAGATCAAAGCAGCTAATATGCCTTCAGAGGTGGAAAAGGAAGCCAGGAAGCAACTCAATCGATTGGAGCAGATGCATCCCGATGCTGCTGAAGCATCTATTGTGAGGACTTACTTAGAGTGCATTATTGAACTACCCTGGAGCAAGAACACCAAAGATAATCTCGATATAAAAAAGGCCAAAGAGGTCTTAGATGAAGACCACTATGACCTCCAGAAGGTAAAGGAGAGGATTCTTGAATATCTATCAGTCCGAAAGCTGAAGAAAAAGATGAAAGGGCCAATCCTCTGTTTTGTCGGCCCACCCGGGGTAGGAAAGACCTCACTTGGTAAATCAATTGCCCGCGCTTTAGGAAGAAAATTTATCAGGATATCATTAGGGGGAATCCGGGATGAGGCTGAGATCCGGGGGCATAGAAGAACCTATATTGGTGCCCTTCCTGGCAGGATCATCCAGGGGATCAAGCAGGCCAGTTCTAACAATCCTGTATTCATGATGGATGAAATTGATAAGGTAGGAGCGGATTTCCGGGGAGATCCTTCAGCTGCATTGCTTGAAGTTTTAGATCCTGAACAGAACTTTGGCTTCAGCGACCACTATCTTAATTTACCTTTTGACCTCTCCCATGTGATGTTTATCACCACCGCTAACCTGGTTGATCCGATCCTCCCCGCATTGAAGGATCGGATGGAGATTATCGAACTATCAGGATATACAGATGAAGAGAAGTTGATGATCGCTCGTCAATTTCTCAATCCCCGTCAGTTAGAAGAAAACGGGATAAGCCCTGAGCATCTGACCATAAGTGATGAAGCAATCTTTGCAATCATTGCTCAGTATACTCGGGAGGCTGGCCTGAGAAACTTAGAGAGGGAGATAGCCACCCTCTGCCGAAAGGCAGCACGGTCTGCTGCCGAGGGTAAAGTAGGGGTGACCCATGTTACTAAAAATAATCTCCACAATTTTCTTGGTGTACCCAAATATATCCCTGAGGAAGAGCAGAAGAATAATGAAACTGGACTGGCCACTGGTCTTGCCTGGACCCAGGTGGGAGGAGAGGTACTCCATGTGGAGGCCTCTACCATGAAGGGAAAAGGAAATCTTATCCTTACCGGGAGCCTGGGAGAGGTGATGAAGGAATCAGCCCAGGCTGCCTTAAGCTATGCCCGCTCTAAGGCGAAAGAGCTGAACATCGATGAAGATTTTTATGAAAAACAGGACATCCATATCCATGTTCCTGCTGGGGCAATTCCCAAAGATGGCCCATCTGCCGGTGTAACGATGGCAACGGCCCTCATCTCTGCCCTGACTAAATACCCCAGCAATAAAGATGTGGCCATGACTGGAGAAATCACCTTACGAGGGAGAGTTCTCCCTATCGGGGGCCTTAAGGAGAAGGCACTGGCTGCGCTGAGGAACAATATTAAGACTGTAATTATTCCAGAGCAAAACCGGAAGGATCTTGAAGAAGTTCCCAAGAACATCAAGAAGAAGCTGAACTTTGTCTTTGTAAAGAACATGGATGAGATCCTTAACGTGGCCTTAGTAAAGAAGGGAAGGGCCAAGCTTGCAAATCAGAGAAATAGGCGAATTCGGCCTCATTGAGAGACTTAAGAAGAGAACAAAGGTCTCTGACCCTTCCGTAATAAAAGGCATCGGCGATGATTGTGCAGTAATCAAGATCAGCGATAATCAATTCCTCCTTTTAACCTGCGATCTCCTCCTGGAAGGAGTTCATTTTAATCTTGCATATACTGACAGTTATCATCTGGGTAAAAAGGCACTGGCAGTAAGTTTAAGCGATGTAGCTGCCATGGGTGGGATACCCCGATTTTACCTGGTATCCTTAGGTCTCCCGTCTTACCTCAACCTTAAATTTATAGAAAGCCTCTATCAGGGCATGGAAGAGGTAGCACAGGAATTTGAGATTTCACTGATTGGAGGAAACATAAGTTCCTCTCAAAAACTCCTAATTGACGTTACCTTACTCGGAGAAACAAAACCGCGAGAAATTATTTATCGTAATGGAGCTCAAGCAGGGGATACAATCTTCGTAACCGGTACACTCGGTAATTCTGCTTTAGGGCTTACCCTGCTTAAATCCAAAATGAAAGTGAAAGATAATCGAGGATTTCAAAAGCTTAAAGGAAGGTATCTTTCTCCACACCCTCGGGTAAGAGAGGGTAGATTTTTAACAACCCATCGGATTGCCACAGCAATGATCGATATCAGTGATGGTTTGATCTTAGATCTTAAACACATCCTAAAAGAGAGTGTAAAAGGTGCGGAGGTTTGGTTAGACAAAATTCCACTCTCTCCTGAGTTCATTAAATATTCAGAAATTTATAAAGGAAATCGAAGCGATCTGGCACTCACCGGTGGTGAGGATTATGAACTCCTCTTCACCGTTCCCCCAAAAAGGCTTAAAAGATTAAACCAACTATCTCGACAACTTTCTCTCCCCTTGACGATGATCGGGAAGATCACCAGAGAAAAGGGCAAGGTCCGTCTCCTCAAAAAGGACGGGAAAGAACATCGGATCAAAAGAGAAGGTTTCTGTCACTTTTAACCAGAAACATTGGAATCAGTTATTTTCATAAAACTGCTCCTTATTTTTGCTCTCCTTTTTTTCTGTGCCTTTTTATCCGGATCAGAGGTATCCTTATTCTCTCTTGGGCCTTTAAGACTCCAGAAAATGAAAGACGAGGGTCTATCCTCGGCGAGAATCGTGGAGAGGTTATTAGACCGACCCCGTCGACTCCTCATCTCCATCTTGATAGGAAATGAGATCGGAAATATTGCTGCCTCCACGATAGCTGGTCCCCTCTTCATATACTATCTGGGTGAACGGGGAAAGTGGATTGCTATCCTTACGATGACTCTCCTCATCGTTTTTCTTTGTGATATCATTCCCAAGTCTCTGGCCATGTACTACCCTGATAAGATATCCTTACTTGTTTCCCGTCCAATATTAGGATTTGTACAGTTCATTACACCGGTTCGCTGGCTCATCAAATCCTTGGTTGATGGCGTAACTACTCTCTTCAGGATCAAACGAGATCCGAGGGAAAATATTTTTATGGAGGAGGAATTCAAGGACCTGGTAGACTTGGGGCAGAGAGAGGGATCTCTTGAAGAAGCTGAAAGAGACCTTATCCATCGGGTATTCCGTCTGAGTGATACCAGGGTCTCTGCCATAATGACTCCTAAGGAACAGATGTTTACGCTTCCCTTAGAGCTCGGGTTTGAGAAGTTGATCAAGCTGGTGAAGGATAAACAATACTCCCGTATCCCCATCTATTCGAAGGACAGGAATAATATCGTCGGGATTCTCAATGTTAAAGACCTTCTCCCTTTTATTAACAGGGGGAGAGATCAAGAACCCGGTCTTTTAAAACTCCTCCGCAGACCTCTATTCATCCCTCTGAATAAAAGGATTGATGATCTCCTTAAGGAGTTACAGAAGAAAAAGATCCACTTGGCTATAGTAGTCAATGAAGAGGGTAAGGTGAGTGGACTGGTCACCATGGAAGACATCCTTGAGGAGATCTTTGGGGAAATCTACGATGAATATGATATTTAATCTACTGTTCCTCATCATTCCCCTTCTCCTACTGGAAGGCTTTTTCTCCGGTTCAGAGATTGCCCTGGTAGCAGCAAACCACAAGAAGATAAGAAGGGAAGCAGAACTCGGTTCAAAAAAGGCAAGGATGGCCCTGAAAATATTAAAGAGTCCTGAGAGGTTTCTTGCCACTACCCTTTGTGGAGCAAATCTTTCAGAGGTGACCAATGTCATCCTTACCTCCATCCTTTTCTATCAGATCTGGGGAGAAAGGGGAGATCTCTATACCATACTCTTTCTTTCACCTCTCATACTCATCTTCGGTGAAATTATTCCCAAGAGCATCTTCCAGACCAAGGCTACCTCACTGGCTACCCGTGTTGTCTATCCTATCTGGGTGATTTCTTACCTCTTCTATCCTGTAATCTACCTGATCCAGAAGGTCTCTCACCTACTTAAGCAAAAGGGGGAAAAGGAAATTCCCTTTGTCACCCGGGAAGAACTTAAGATGATTCTCAAAGTAAGCCAGAGGGAAAGTGATCTTAAATCTGGTGAGATAACTATGATCAACCGGATCTTCAACTTCACAAAAACGAGAGTTAAGGAAGGGATGGTCCCTCTGATTGAGGTCAAGGCCTTAGACGAAGAAAGTACGATAGGGGATGCAATCAATTTGATTGCCTCCCAAGGCCATTCCCGCATACCGGTGTACCGGGAAAGGATTGATAATATCATTGGTGTAGTTAACAGTTTTGACTTATTCTCACGTGCAAAACCTGAGGAAAAACTGGGGAGATTAATACGTAATTGTCCTTATGTACCTGAATCCAAACCAATTGATGAACTCCTCTTTGAACTCCAGAAAAGTGGAAACCACGTAGCGGTGGTGATTGATGAATATGGAGGGGCGGTGGGGATAATCACGATTGACGACATCATGGAAGAGATCGTAGGAGAAATCAGGGATGAATATGACATTGAAGAGGAGATGATTGTCCGACTGAAGAATGACCAGTACCTCATCAATGGGAGGATGGAAATTGACGAGATTAATGAACAGTTAAACTTAAACCTCCCCAAAGGACACTATGAAACCCTGGGAGGGTTTCTCCTGGAGATGTTCGGCTACATACCCTCTCCAGGTGAGAAGATCCAGTATCAAAATCTCACCTTTACCGTCTTACGAGCAAGTGATAGAGTAATCAAAGAGGTAAAGGTAGAACTTATTTAAGAAGTAGAAATAACCATGGATCTTAAAAAACTTAATGACATTCTTAAGGGGGTCAGGTCAGGAAAAATCGGAGTGGACCAGGCTATGAAAAAGCTCAAAACCCTTCCCTTTGAGGATATTGGCTTTGCCACCTTAGATCACCATCGCTCGTTAAGGCAGGGATTCCCTGAAGTGATCTGGGGAGAAGACAAAACAGCTCAACAGATCATAGCTATTATTAAAAAGATGGAGGAAAAGGGGCATAATATATTAGCAACCCGGGTGGATAAGAAAAAAGCCTCTCTCATTAAGAGATCTATCACAAAGGTGAAATATTATCCTCATTCCCGGGTATTAATTCGGTTAAAGCATAAAGTCAAGGATTCAGGTAAAGGTACTATCCTGGTGATCTCTGCTGGAACCTCTGATATTCCGGTGGCTGAAGAAGCGCTCTTAACTGCTGATATCATGGGGAACAGGGTAGACCATCTTTACGATGTTGGAGTAGCAGGTATCCATCGCCTGGTCAGCCAGAAAGAAAAATTGCTGAAAGCGAGTGTACTCATTGTGGTGGCAGGCATGGAAGGAGCCCTTCCCAGCGTCGTTGCCGGCCTGGTATCCAAACCGGTCATTGCTGTCCCAACCAGTACCGGATACGGAACGAGCTTTGGAGGGGTAACTGCCCTCTTGGGTATGCTCAACTCCTGTGCCTCCGGCATTGCCGTAGTAAATATTGACAACGGATTCGGGGCAGGCTATATCGCAAGTTTGATCAATCGGAAAGAGTAGTAATATAAGGGTTCAAGGGTTCAAGGCTATGAAGATTGCTTACTTTGACTGCTTTTCCGGGATAAGTGGTGATATGGTTTTGGGCGCTTTCATTGACCTGGGACTGTCCATTGAAAGACTCAAAGAAGAACTGAATAAACTTCCCCTGCCTTCTTACACGATTGAGGCTTTGAGAGAAAAGCGTCATGATTTAAGCGGAATCAAGGTCAGAATCGAGACACATAAAAGTAAAGAGTTACCTCGGCATTTTAAGGAGATTGAGGCAATAATTACGGAGTCCTCTCTTTCTCCCAAAGTAAAAACAATGAGCCTTGCGATATTTATGAGACTCGCAGAGGCAGAAGCCGGGGTTCATCGAGTAGCCATTGAAGATGTGCATTTTCACGAAATAGGGGCAATTGATTCTGTCATTGATATCGTGGGCACCTCAATTGGCATCGAATACCTGGGAATAGAGGCCGTCTACTCCTCCCCCCTCCCTCTCAGCCATGGCCTTATTCAATGTCAACATGGGACCCTGCCCTGCCCTGCCCCGGCAACGCTTGAACTCCTCAAGGGTGTTCCGGTTTACGGGATAGAGGTTGATAAAGAGCTGGTAACCCCTACGGGTGCAGCCATTATCTCAACTTTAAGCAAAGGTTACTCATCCATACCTGCTCTGCGATTGGAAAAGATTGGCTATGGGGTTGGAAGTTTTCAATTGAGAGAAATCCCTAACCTCTTGAGGGTCATCCTGGGGGAAAAGGAAGACAACTATGGAGAAGACAGTGCTGTAGTAATTGAGGCCAATATTGATGACATGAATCCAGAATACTTCGACTACTTAATCGAAAGGCTCTATGAGGGCGAAGCACTTGATGTATCCCTCTCTTCTCTCCAGATGAAAAAAAATCGGCCTGGGGTATTACTTACGGTAATCTCATCCCCTGATAAATTTGATCAGCTCAAAAAAATAATCTTTCAAGAGTCAACAACTACCGGTCTTCGATACTATGAGGTTAAGAGGATTAAACTCAAGAGGATGGTAAAGGAGGTAGAGACACCCTATGGTAAAATGAAGGTAAAAATGATCAAAAATCCTCATGGTAAAACTTTCTTTCACCCTGAATATGATGAGCTCAAGAGGATAGCCAGGGAAAAGGGTATAAGTTTAAGGGAAGCAGAACAAGCATTACAAAGTATTTTCTCTAAATTAAATGATTAAGAAATTTTTCTGAAAAATTTAACAAGATTGAAATTTCCTCCTCTCGGAAATAAAATGGATTTGATTATTGCTACAAAAGGATGAATGCGGAATGCCGATTTATGAATTTCAATGCCGTCAGTGTGGAAAGGAATTTGAGGAATTGATCCTTTCTTCTGACTCTGAACCGTGCTGTCTCCATTGCCAGAGTAAAGATGTAGAGAAATTGCTCTCTACCTTTAGCTTTCGCAGTAAGGGTGGATCTTCTCAACCTGTTAGCCCATCCTCTTCAAGTGGATGTAGCACCTGTAGTAGCAAAAGTTGTAGCACCTGCGGTTAAGCAAGACAGCCTAAAAGATACATTCCTTTTAAAAGGAGCCTTCATGAGGATAAAATGGTGTGGGCATGCATGCTTTCTCATCACAACCAATAAGGGGAAAAAGATCTTGACCGATCCCTATGAACCAGGTGGATATGGTGGTGCTTTGAGCTATGGGAAGATACGGGATGAGGTGGATCTGGTTTTGGTAAGTCACGATCATGCTGATCATAATTATACGCAGGGTTTAAAAGGAAGGCCCAAAGTGATAAAGGGGGCTGGAAAACACCAGATTCAAGGGATGGAGTTTAAGGGAATAGCTACCTACCATGATACCTCCAAAGGCAAAGAGAGAGGCGCCAATACAATTTTCTGCTTTGAGGCTGATGGAATCAATCTCTGTCATCTGGGTGATCTTGGACATCTTTTAAGTGATAAGGATCTGGCTGAGATCGGAAAAGTAGATATTCTCCTAATCCCAGTAGGGGGATTTTATACTATTGATGCGAAGATGGCGAGTGAAGTGGTTCAAAGGATAAATCCCAGGATCACCATCCCTATGCACTTCAAGACTGAGAAGTGCGGCTTTCCTATAACCGGGGCAGAAGAGTTCATGAGAGATAAACCCAATTGCAAAAATGTAGGAAAGAGTGAGGTGGATATAACGGGGGCGTCTCTACCTCAAAGTGAGATCTGGGTACTCAATCACGCCCTGTAAAGAATAGAGAAAGGTGAAAGTTCATTCATTCACTCCTTTCCCTGCCTAAGCCTGAAGCAAATAGTACAAGCCCCAGTAATGAAACAAATACTCCCAAAAGGTAAGTAGAAAGATGGGGTACAGGTTGGAGATGGATAAAATGTTCTATTCGGGCAATGAATACCCCTATAAAAGCAAGACAGACTCCTGAGATTATTTTTTTTCGCTTCCTCAACTAAAAATCTCTTTTTAAGGAAGCTTAGGGATTACGCTACAATAACAGGCAGCAATGATTGCTGTGGTTATTACCCCGGCAACATTGGGACCCATGGCAAAAGGCAGGATAAAACATTTCTTATTTACTTCATAGGCACATTTGTGGGCTACCTTTGCTGTAGTTGGGACGCAGGATACAGCAGCAATTCCAATTAAGGGATTTATCTTCCCACCGCTTATCCTATAGGCAATAAGCCCACCGATCAATCCGCCTAAGCCTGAGAGGAAAAGGGCTATAAACCCTAGGACAATGAGTTTAAACATCTTTGGATCAACAACGATGTCCACACTCAAGAGACAACCGAGGGTAAAACCCAAAAAAAGGGTTGACCCATTCAGGATCACATCATCTGAAACCTTGATCAGCCGAGTTACATTGCCCTCCTTGATTGCCACTCCCAGAAAGAAACAGACAAACAGAGGAGCAGCAACAGGAAAGAGGAGGGAGAGAACTGTCCCAGCCAGGGTACAAAAAGCTAATTTCTCTCCCCGGGGAATCTTGGAAATCTTCAGAGGGTCCATCTCCACTGCCCTCATATGCCTGGGGATCAAGAGCTTAATCATGAAAGGGTAACCGGCATATACCAGGCTCAAATATAAGTAAGCCACAATGGTAATAGGAATAAAAAGGTTTTTTGCCAGATAGAGAGAGGTAAAAAGGACCATTGGCCCATCTGCACCCCCTACGGTAGCAATAGCTGCTGCCTCCCTGTAATTAAACCCCATACCCACTGCAATGGGAAAGGTAAGGATAGACCCCAGTTCAGCTGTGACAGCAAGGAGCATACTCAATGCAGGATTGGCTATGAGGAAATCCAGGTCGGTGATGGCACCGATGCCTAAAAATACCAGGCAAGCAATGAGACCATTAGAAAATGTCAGGGCATAAATTGGCTGAAGGAAATAGACTTGAATGGCATTAATATGTTCCTCTGCTGTTTTTACTAAAGGATCGAGGAACATGCTGGACATCTTGGTAGTCCCCTCTATGACTCCCGGCATCCACATAATCCCGGCATTCACCATACAAAGGCCAATGCCCATGGGCAGAATGATTATCGGATCTAGGATATCCTTGTAAGACAGGTAGATAAAGAGAAATCCTACGAGGATTAAAGCCAGTCTTATTAGGGCATGGAATGGATCCATGCTGAGAAAGGTGTCAATACCAGGGAAAAAATCTAAAAGACGATAGTTCATTTTACCTTACCTCTTTTTTTCAGGACTTCTGCCTTCCCAATCTGGATACCTTTCTGATTACCACAACTGTTCCAATCACCATCAGGGAAATGAGAAAGGTCAATAGGTAAATCAAAAAGCAGATTTTAAATGCAAATCCTACACTGTACATTTTCTCCCCCAGTTTAAAAACTCTATGGTAAATACTGTTAACATGATCATTCCTGAAAATCAATTATTTTAATTTTTTGACACAGACTGATAATGCGATATAATCCACCATGCTCTTACTTCATAACTGGACTGATTGGCGAAGAATCAAGGTAGGGAATTCACTTGGCTGAAGATCGTCGGATAATGGTGAAATGTTATTTTACCGTAGGGATACTTCGCCCTTCAGGCATTCAAGATCCTTTGCGATGCATGTATTACCGGAGCGGATACTGTCTGAACAATCCACGTGATCTCTGGATCCATACAGAAATAACTGAAGAAGGGAGCACCCTCTTCTGTTATGGATTTAAAGATAAAGACCTGCCGGATAACCTGACCGGAAATTCCACCCTGAAAAAGTGTATTGCAGACAACTGTCGTTGCCCCCGTTACCGGGTCTTGGGAAAGAAACCTTACCTTTCCTCTTTCTGTGAAGAACACTTCAGAGAAAGAAAGAAGGCCGGTTATTGGAAGCAGAAACTTATCCCCAAGAAAAATGATTTAACCTAATACCATAAGAGAGAATCTAATTCATGAGATTATCTATCACTTCAGCTGCAATGGAATAACCTCTTCCCACAGTCCTTCTTTCTCCAGAGGTCTACCATGACCGGGATAGAGGTTACTCACCTTGAGCCCCCTTAACCGATCAAATGATTTGAATAAAGCTTCTTGATCATTGTGGAAGGGGTTCAACTCCCCCTTGCCAGTGATATTTAAAACGGTATCTCCACTCAGGAGAATTTCGCAACTCTCATGGTAAAAGCAGATACTATCCTCCACATGACCAGGGGTGTATATCACCCTCCATTCAGGATTCACAGGCAAAGGAGCATCATCCCTTAGCCAGAGATCAACTGGAGAGGCTATTCGATTCTTCAGAATCGGGTAGCCGGCAATGGGTGATCTAAAAATATCCTTAATGGAAGGCAGTGAGAACCCCTGGGATCTCCACGCAGGGATAACCCCTGTTATCCATTTCTTGAGAGAAGGAAATTTTATCTTCCTCCCCGAGAGATACTCTCTTACGAGTGGATGAAAAGCCAGTTGAGCGGGGGTCAGGCTTTTCAAAACATCTATCCCACCAATGTGATCAATGTGAAAATGGGTAACGGTAATCAGGGAAATGTCCTTCAGTTCTCTCTTCAGATCTTCGGTAACAAAGGCAACAATCCTTTCTGCGGCAGAAGGGGTGCAGATATCCACTGCCACCATCTTTTCCCCTGTGATAAGATACGGATTGGAGATAAAACCGTTGAAGAGAAAGACACCCGCTTTGAGTTCTTCAACTTCTTTTAAATGTCGGGAGGGATTCATAGTCAGAAAATAAACTCTTTTCTTTTCAATTAGTATATTGACAGGGGTTAGTCAAGGTTAATCTCTCAGAAAGGGCATGATATCGAGGGATCTATTCAGGGTTAAAATAATTATCTTGAAAATCTCTCTTCAAAAGGTTAAAGTTTTGTTGAAATCTGAGAGGAGAATAGAGTATGAAAAGGAAACACATTATCTACAGTCTATTGCTTATCACCATCTTCATTCCAATCTCCGTTTTTTCTGGTGAATGGGTCTGGCAAAATCCTGTACCACAGGGAAATCGTCTCAATGGAATCTGGGGCAGTTCAAGTACGGATGTCAATAGCTTAGCTAATGATGTCTTTGCCGTGGGTGCTTCTGGCACCATCCTCCACTATGATGGCTCGATCTGGTCTTCCATGACCAGCGGGACGACAAATAATCTCAATGGAATCTGGGGCAGTTCAAGTACCGATGTCAATGGCTTAGCTAATGATGTCTTTGCTGTGGGCGCTTCAGGAACCATCCTCCATTTCAATGGCTCAAGCTGGTCTCTTCTTAAGAAGGGGACAGACAATCTCAATGGGATCTGGGGCAGTTCAAGTACCGATGGTACCGATGTCTTTGCCGTGGGTGATGTTGGCACTATCCTCTACTTCAATGGTGAATTCTGGTCCCCGGTTCAGAGTGGAATAACCTCAGGTCTCAATGCTGTCTCCGGCTCATCAGGAGCAGGGACCTTCGCTGTCGGTGATGATGGTATCATCCTTCAGAACAGTGGCTCAAGTTGGTCCCCCATGACCAGTGCAGCGCCAAGTGATCTAAGTGGAGTGTGGGGAGGATCAAGCTCAAATGCCTTTGCCGTGGGTGATGTTGGCACAATCGTCCAAATCACTGGTTCAGGTTGGTCTCCCATGACCTCTGGAACATCAGACGACCTTAATGCGATCTGGGGCAGTTCGAGTTCGGATGTCTTTGCTGTCGGTCATGATGGCACTATCCTGTACAACAATGGATTTGGTTGGTCTTCTATGAAAAGTAAGGTAGATGATGGTCTCAATGGGGTCTGGGGCACTTCAAACACCGATGTCTTTGCCGTGGGTGGCGGTGGAACCATCCTCCATTTCGATGGTGATGTGTGGTCACCAATGAGCAGTGGGATGGAAAATGATCTCGATGGAGTCTGGGGGAGTTCAAGTACTGATGTCTTTGCTGTTGGCGATGATGGCACTATCCTCAACTCTGATGGATTAAGCTGGTCTCCCATGAACACCGAGACAAAAAAGTTACTCCACTCAATCTGGGGTAGTGCAGACACTGATATTTTTGCTGTGGGAGAAAAAGGCGCTATCCTCAGATTCGATGGTTTAACTTGGTCTCCCCTGATCAGCACAACAAAAAAATCCCTCTACTCTGTCTGGGGTTCATCAGAAGCTGATGTCTTTGCCGTGGGTGCTTCTGGTACAATCTCCCATTTCAATGGCACAATTTGGTCTCCCATGATCAGCGGAACGAAGAAGAAGTCCCTCTACTCTGTCTGGGGTTCATCAGAAACTGATGTTTTTGCTGTGGGCGCTTCAGGCACCATCCTCTATTTCAATGGCACAAGTTGGTCTCCCATGATCAGTGGAACGAAGAAGAAGTCCCTCTACTCTGTCTGGGGTTCATCAGAAACTGATGTTTTTGCTGTGGGTGATGGTGGAACCATCCTCCATTTCAACGGCTCAAGCTGGTCATCCATGAGTAGTGGGGTAAAAGAGTCTTTAAGTGGAATATGGGGGAGTTCAAACTCGGATGTCTTTGTTGTTGGGAGTGGCGGTACCATCCTCTATTTTGATGGCTTAACCTGGTCTCCCATGAGTACTGGGACGAAAAAGCCCCTCAAAGCTGTCTGGGGCACCTCAGCGACAGATGTCTTTGCTGTGGGTGAGGGTGGAACCATCCTCCATTTCGATGGCTCACCGTAATTGAACTTATCTTTTTCGTGCCATTCCGTCTCACAATAAATATGAGGAAGTTTTATGAAAAGAATAGGCATACTCACCGGATTTGCAGCGGGGCGATACCTGAGAATTGTCGAAAAAATGTTTTGAGCGCCCAAGAGCCCTATTTTCGGAGCTCCCAGGAGAATTGCCTTGACTTTTCAACAGGTTTTTGAGATATTCCACACATCCCGTCAAACGAAAAAGGAGGAATAAGCATGGCTATAAAGGTTGGGATTAACGGTTTTGGAAGGATAGGAAGATGTGTTCTACGGTTGGCAATTGACAGTAATGACATGGACTTTGTAGCGGTAAATGATGTTACTGATGCCAAGACCCTTACCCATCTTTTGAAATATGACTCAGTGCATGGAAACTTTGAGGGGAAGGCAGAGGTAAAAGGTGATGCCATGGTGGTGAATGGGAAAACCATCAAGGTGATAGCCAAGACTAATCCTGCTGAGCTTCCCTGGAAGGATCTGGGTGTTCAGGTAGTTATTGAAAGCACGGGGATATTCACTGATAAGGCTAATGCTACTAAACATATTGAGGCCGGTGCCAAAAAGGTGATCATCTCTGCTCCGGCTAAAAATGAGGACATCACAATTGTCATGGGGGTAAATGATAAAAATTATGATCCAGCCAAACACCACATTATTTCTAATGCCTCGTGTACTACGAACTGCCTGGCACCAGTGGCCAAGGTACTCTTAGAGAATTTCGGAATAAAGAAGGGACTCATGACGACTATCCATTCCTATACTAATGACCAGAGGATTTTAGATCTGCCTCATAAGGATTTGCGCCGTGCCAGGGCAGCAGCTTTATCCATGATCCCTACTACTACCGGGGCAGCACGGGCAATATCCTTAGTTCTGCCTGCATTGAAAGGCAGACTGGATGGGCTGGCAATCCGGGTTCCTACCCCCAATGTATCTCTGGTGGATTTGGTGGCTGAAGTAGATAAGGACACGAGCGTGGATGAGGTTAATGCTGCTTTGAAAAAGGCATCGGAAGGTGATCTTAGGGGATACCTGAAATTCAGCGATGAAGAGCTAGTTTCCTGTGATTTCAACAACAGCCTTTTTTCATCCATTGTGGATGGCCCATTAACTGCTGTGATCGGAGGGAATCTGGTAAAGGTTCTTGCCTGGTATGACAATGAGATGGGCTATTCAGCGAGGATTCTTGATCTGATCAGGCTTCTCGGCAAGAGGTTATAGGGAGATAGAAGTTGGGTCAGGTGAAATACATTGATGAACTTAATCTGAAGGGCAAGAAGGTGTTTATCCGGGTGGACTATAACTGCCCGATGGATACCGAGGGTCATATTACCGATGATATTCGTATCCGAGAATCCCTACCCAC
>Ga0315289_10000386_pt1 | contig 69671 bp, 52 predicted proteins | sample YL17G11_40_MG_FD_203452 | JGI IMG/M metagenome (GOLD analysis project Ga0315289, IMG submission 203452) | Sediment microbial communities from Yellowstone Lake, YNP, Wyoming, USA - YL17G11_40 | ecosystem: Environmental > Aquatic > Freshwater > Lake > Sediment | place: USA: Wyoming | collected... | reverse complement strand
CGCCGTACGGCCCCCCTTTCCCCCCAGGGGGGCCGTGCGGCTCTGGAGACTGCCCATGCCTCACGGTAAGAAATCAAATGTCTCGACGAAGACACCTCCGGTAAGATCCACAAATGGCTTGACACGTGGGTGCGCGTCTATTTCAGCAAGCCGCGTGCGCGGCGTCGCCCTGTAGCACCCCCGCGCCACGCAAGCGGCTTCGTTTCGGCCGACGCTGCTTGACCAGTCGTGTTTCGAGTGGTTAAGATGCCTATCCGCTGTCTGTGAAGCAGTCCCAAGCATCCGGTCCGTGATGAAAGGAGCACGTGGCATGGAGGCCCTGACCCGTATAGTCCTGAAAGAAGGCCAGATTCCGAAGAGGTGGTACAACATCCAGGCGGACATGCCGAACCCGCTGCAGCCGCCGCTCAACCCGGCCACCGGGAAGCCAGTCGGGCCCGAGGACCTGGCGCCCGTCTTCCCGATGAACCTCATCGAGCAGGAGGTCAGTCAGAAGCGCTGGATTGAGATCCCGGAAGAGGTGCGCGAGAAGCTTGCGCTCTGGCGGCCCACGCCGCTGCACCGCGCAAAGGCGCTCGAGGAGGCGCTCGGCACCCCGGCGCGCATTTACTACAAGAACGAAGGCGTCTCGCCGCCCGGCAGCCATAAGCCCAACACGGCGGTGGCCCAGGCGTATTACAACAAGAAGTTCGGGATCAAGCGGCTCACCACGGAGACCGGCGCCGGGCAGTGGGGCAGCGCGCTGGCCATGGCATGCTGCCTCTTCGGCCTGGAGTGCAAGGTCTACATGGTGCGCATCAGCTTCGATCAGAAGCCTTTCCGCAAGCTGATGATGACAACGTGGGGCGCCACTTGCGTGCCGAGCCCGAGCAAGGACACCAATGCAGGACGCCGCATTCTGGCCGAGAAGCCGGACACGCCGGGCAGCCTCGGCATAGCCATCAGCGAGGCGATCGAGGACGCCGTCACATCCAAGGACACGCGCTATTCGCTGGGCAGCGTTCTGAACCACGTCCTGATGCATCAGACCGTGATCGGCCTGGAAGCCCAGAGACAGCTCAAGATGCTGGGCGAGTATCCGGACGTCGTGGTCGGGTGCGTGGGGGGCGGCTCCAACTTCTCGGGCCTCGCCTTCCCGTTCGTCCGCGACAAGATCCACGGAAAGGAGTTGCAGGTCATCGCCGCCGAGCCGACCGCCTGCCCGACGCTGACGCGCGGCCCCTTTATTTACGACTTCGGCGATACAGCGATGACCACGCCGCTGCTGCCGATGTACTCGCTCGGACACGCCTTTGTGCCCCCGCCCATTCACGCGGGCGGGCTGCGCTACCACGGGATGGCGCCGCTTGTCAGCCAGCTCGTCTTGGACAAGCTGGTGGAACCGCGAGCGCTTCCTCAGCTCGTGTGTTACCAGGCGGCCGTGCTCTTCGCGCGCACCGAAGGCTTCATCCCGGCCCCGGAGACCGCGCACGCCATCGCCGTCGTCATCCAGGAGGCCGAAAAGGCGAAAGAGGAAGGCAAAGAGAAAGTCATACTGTTCAACTGGTCCGGGCACGGCCTCATGGACCTGTCGGGGTACGACGCCTACTTCAGCGGCAAGTTGAGCGACTACGTGCTCCCCGAGGAGGAGCTGCGGGAATCCCTGGCGACCACTGCGGCTTTCCCCAAGCCGGTGATGAAGTGAAAAAAGCGGGCCTTGAAAGCAGATTGGTCGGGCGAGGCCGGGTGCGGACGCACAGCCGCTTCAAGCGAACGGCCGCGTGCCCTGTCCAGGAGGTACCTATTGCCACCTTGACGTGGGCGGCATAAGTGGCGGGGCCTGGGGCGCCATTGCTTCCACAACCGGGGCGCCCGAAGATCTGGGGACCTTCGCCTTGATCGCCGGGCTTACGTGCCGCGACACGATCAGGAAGCCAGCTATCACCGCCGCCACCTGCGTGGCCAACAAGAAGGCACCCAGGTGCCGAAACGTGTCGCTGTCTTTGCACTGGTAGTAGAAGTAGAAGCCCGCCAGCGCAGTCAGCAGGCCCAGGGCGAGGGCAAAGTAGATGTTGCCGCTCAGGCCCATCCTGGTGCTCATCTCCTTGGCCAGAGGCGTGTCCTGCGCTGCCTTGATAGCTCCGAACACGACCTGCAGGATGCCACCGGTCCAGATGACGACCGTCGTCCCCCAGGCGGCGGAGAGCAGCACCGCCGGCACCAGGCTCTTTCGGCCCAAGAACGAAACCAGCATGTAGAGGCAGCAGGCCGCAGTCACAACGGTGAAGGCCATCTGCTCGCTGGGCATCAGATCGGAGATGGCGCGCCCACCGCCGACCCACGGTACCAACGACGCGATGAGGAGCAACAATAGGCAAGCGGCAACGGCGAGGGCACTTGCCAGCACCGGCATCTCCCGGTACTCGAACTCCTGAAGAGCCCCGAGAAGGGCCTCGCCCCCGGCCTGTATCGCCGGGATGCCGGGGGCCCTGCGCTCCTGGGGAGTAACAGGGAAGACGTTCTCGCATGCAGGGCACTGGCCTTCGCGCCCGACATTCCCCTCAGACGTCTCAAGCCTCTTCTGGCAGAACGGGCACACCAATAGGACCTTGGCCATTCCTCTCCCCCAGCGTACGAGCATGGCAGACGCCACCGGGCGGCCGCACGCGCGGCCCGCGAGCAATATGTGTATAGCCGACGCCTATGGGACGTGTCAAGCCCGTTCATGGTGAGAACAGACACGAGGCCGCAAGCCTATCGGGCAGGAGGCCCCCCGGACCATGCCGCGCCAACCCGCTCTTTCCCTCAAAACAAGAGCAGCCGGGCGTGTGCCCGGCTGCCCCTCAAGTCCTGCCACGGCTATTCGCCGTAGACCGTGATCGTCCGCTTGCTGTAGATGCCGAGGACGTTGAACTCCTCCGAGTCCACCCAACTGATGCGCTTGATATTGCCCTGCTGCATGGCGGCCTTGATCGAGCCGTCGCCCTTGGCAAGAAGGATTATGCCTTCCACCTCAGCGGTGCCGGTCTTGTCGTGGCCTACCAGGGGGTCGCCGACGGCCACGGGGCTCTTGGTCATCATGATCGGAGCTACGACCGCCCCCGTCGGAAATGTGCAACCCACAAGGCCAACCATCGCGAACAACGCTGCGACTACCAACAGGCTCTTTACCATCTCACGCCCTCCTCCACAGGAAACGTTGGTGCCGGCCGCGCGTGCGGCCGTACCGCACCCATAACGAGCAACCAAGGCATCACACCGCGTTGAGCGTTCGCCGGGACGGTGCCCCCCATCCTTCGCTGTGGCCCCCGCCTACTCATAACAAGATAACGCCGTCCCGCCCTACCGTCAACAGGTTTCTTGGCTGCGTGCGGGAAAAGGAGGCCAACCCCGCGTTCTTGCCATTATGGCAGACACTGGAGGTCAAGAAAAGGGGGGTGGCCGGCAAGGGCCGCGTGTTTGAAACCGAAGGGGGGGATCCAGTGGCAGTCAAACGGGTGATCAGAAAGGCCATCTGGGTTCTGGCCGGCGTAGCAGTTCTTGCAGTCATTGCCGGGATCGTTGTCGCTCTGTCGCTGGACAGCATCGTGAAGACCGGCATCAACACCGTCGGCCCTCGGGTCGCCATGGGCGAGATCATGAAAGGCCTTCAGACGGCGGAGCCGCAGCCGCGGCAGAAGACCCAGAAAAGGATGCGGATCGGCCTGGTCAAGGTTCTTGGAGCGAAGGTCTCCGTGGCGGGGTTGCCTGCTGTGGGGAGTGTCGGTCTGCCGGCGCCGGACATTCAGGTCTCGAACGTGGGGACCGGCGGGCAGGGGGCGACGCCGCAGGAGGTGGCGAGCCGCACGCTGAGCGCCATTTACGAGGCGGTCGTCGGCGCGGTGGGCTCCGTGCTCTCTGCCGACCAGTTGAACGCCCTCAAAGGCGGACTATCGGACGCCTTGAAGGCGGGCCAGAACGTGCTCGAGGAGGGCGGCAACAAGGTGAAGGATGCGGCCGGCAGAGTCCAGAAGGGGATCGAGAGCATCCTCAAGTAGGCTGGACGCAGGAGAGGAAGCGCGCCTACTCGGCGGAGGACGTGAAGAGCTTCGGTCCACCGGGCTGGGCAAGATCGGCAGCCCGTATCTCGTCCAGGGCCTTCCGTGCCTGAGGGCCGATGATCGGCTCATCAACCACTTCCGAAAGGGCGCTGACAATGGACCGGCGCATGTACCCCTGGGGGTCCTTGTCCACCGATTTGTAGTCGTCAGGGTGCTGGACGTAGTCCACCCCGAGCCGTCCCAAGAGCAACGCCGCCTCCTGCATGCGGCGCTCATTGGCCCTGCGCAACTCCCTCTCGTGCTCCTCCTTGGTGAGCCGCAAGGTCTCGACCGCCATGAACGGGTTGACTGTGGCTTTAGTGGCGAAGTAAGCGATGAAGTAGATGGCGAACCGGTTGTGACGCAAGAGCCAAGTCCCCTCGATGATCTGCTGCCGAACATCCTCGAAGCTATGGTCGAGCATGCTGATGTACTGGTAAATGTGCGGGTGGTCGAGGAACGTGTTGGTTTTGACGATCTCGGCGACCATTTCCCGGCCGGTTCTCGCCACGTCGAGGACGCCCTCGTGGTAGCGCTTCTCCCACTGGTCGGCCTCGGCCGTGCAAAGGGCTTTGGCCTCTGGCGACAAGTCGGTCCTCTGCCCCGCAAGCATCTTATAGAACTCAGCGGCGGTCTGCTTTCTTAAAGGGTCCGCATCTGCCTGCCAGACATCCGCGATCGCCTTCAGGGCCCTGGCCTCGCTGCCGACGAAGACTTTCTTGGCGTATTGGCTCTCGAGGGCCGCCAGTCGCTTCTTCTCCGTGCCTACAGGCTGGCCGACATGTCCTTTGGCAAGCCAGTCCAGCACGTCAGTGATGCGATCCTCGACATATGTCATGTCGGGCACTGAGCGCCGCTCTTTGACCATTTGATCGAGGATCTGCTGTGTGTCCTTGTCAATACTGAAACCGCTCTGAAGCGAGCCGTCTTCATTCATGTGGGCCAGGATGCGCTCGATGACGTCCCTGTCGGCGGATACGGACCCCCAATCCAGGGCTCGGCGCAGAGCAAGCGCCTGCGCCATGCGGGGGTCATCCGCCTCATTCTGAAGCAGCGTCTGGTTAAGGTAGAGGAATGACTCCAAGGGCCGCGTTCTGAGCACGTTCAAGACCTTGCGCCCGGCGGCACCATCGGGGCTTTCGGCAGGCGTCGTCAGCGCGCCCATGAGGACGTTGATCGCGGCGGTCAGCCTGTGCTGGATGCGGACGGAGCGCACGACATAGAACGCGCTGTAGAGGCAGAAGGGGACGAAGATCACGTAAAAAAGCGTGGTGAACCACCTGGGCAGCAGGGGCCCGGTGGCGGCTTCGCGCATCACGGGGGCTTGCTGCTGCTCTTCGATCCTGGTCGGTTCGCTCATCGTGCGGGTGCAGTCCCTCAGAAGGGCACCATGGTTATGGCCTTACTGATCAGCATGATGGCGACGGCCCCCATGCCCACCAGCCCGATGCCGGCGCCGTAGCCGGCCGCAAGCACGGGAGTGTAATTGCTCCACCGTTCGCGGCCGAAGACCCGCTGCATGTAGAAGCGGCCCAGCAGTGCGGCCGCAAACATGGGGAAGCTCGACGCAGGGTCTCCCACGAGGCCCTGAATCGTGCCGTAAAGGAACATGGTCGGCGCGCCGATTATGCGCATCACAGTGTACGTGACAAGGGCGTAGACCGTCCCGGCGGAGATGTACTGCCAGTTAATGGCCTTCAGGAAGAAGGCGTTCCCGGTCGTGGTGGCCGTCATCCAGAAAGCGCGCATTGTCGCGTCCTGCGGCCAGAAGCGGGCCGCATTGGGGTAGCTCTCCGGTATGTCGCTGATCTTGTAGAGAAACGACCAGAAGAAAAGGCCCGCGATGATGGCGATGGGCGCCATGGTCAACTGCGCCTTGAAGATGCTGGTGAACTTCGTGCCCGTGAGTTCTATCTCGCGGAAGTGCCCCGCGCCCGAGCCCGCGTTGGACATGGGCACCGGCGCATACCAGACGTCTATCCCCTTGTAGCCGCTCAGCACGAAGGCTGCCTCCAGAACGTACGGAATGCCCACGGAACTGCCCGTCAGGCCGTTCAGACGCGCGCTCACGTAAGACATGACCGGCGTCCAGCCGAAGCCGAAGGCCAACAGCAGCCAGACGGGGAACTTCGGCACCAGCATGTGGCTGAGCATGATGACCCAGAACGTGCCGGCGATGTAGAAGAGGATGGCCACGCCGATCGGCACATCGCCCCGGCCCCTTGGCGGCGCAAAGGGGCTGAGCGAAGTGGCCGTGCGCGCCTTCCGAGCGGCCAGAACTTGCCTGATGGCCGTGTAGATGCCCAGCAGGGCGATCGCCACGGCTGTGCCCGCCGCGAAGCTGAGCCAGAAGTCGAACTGGTTCGCCAGACCGGTCTCGATGTAGTCCATCCCCGGCTCCCAGATGTGCAGGATGCCGAGCCGGTACAGGATCGGGTTCAGGATCAACCGGCCGATCACGCCGCCGGTGAAGCTGCCCATGACCATCCAGAACGGCAGGACGAAGCCCCAGAAGATCAGCCCGATGTCCGTGCCGATGGCCAGCGGCACCGCCTGGAACCAGGAGACGTCCTGCAGCTTCATCGTGAAGTCATAGAAGGGCACCGGCAGCAGATAAAGGGGCTTCCTGAGGAAGACGCCGGACAGAGTCGGCACGGCCACGTAGATGAGCCCGAAGACTATGCCCACCGTGCTGCCGATGGAGAAGCACCGCCAGCGCCACGTCTCCTCGTCGCTCTCGGCGAGCGCCGTCACCCCCTTGGCCGCGATCGGCGCCAGCGGGAAGGGCAGGCGCTCCACGTCGCTGGTGATGCGGAACAGGGAGTAGCCGAGGCTGAAGAAGCTCAAGCGGTCCCAGATCGTGAAGAGGCCCATGAGCAACAGTTGCGGCCACCAGTCGGGATGGAGCAGCGAGCGCTGAATGTACGCCTCGCTGAGCGGGGGAGGCGCCTTCCAGAAGGGGATCTGGTTGGCGACCTCGAACTGTATCGCGGCATCGCTGCGGACGAAGTACGTCATACCTACGAAGGAGTTCATCCACCAGCCGGGTATCGCCGTGCCGAGCACGCCAAAAGTGACGCTGAAGATGACCAACATCTCCTGCCGCGTGAGCGTGGTGCGGCAGCGCTTGGCTATCTCGAGGAAGATGATGAGAGTGACCCAGACGGCCGGCGTGCCGAGCTGCTGGCCGAGCATGAGCCACATGAACATGGAGCCCGGCATGACAACGAGGGCTACAAAAAGGCCGGCAAGGAAGGCCTTTATCCCCCATCCTTCGGCGAATTCAGTGGGCTCTTCCTGCTCCGCGCGTATTTGTAGGTAATCTTCCTGGGGCATTCGGTTACTCGCGCCTTGAGCACTGCATGTCGTGCGAACGCCACGCCGTGGGTCTGGACCGGCCGTGCACGCCCGTTAGCCGCGCGCGGCGGCCCGCTCCCGCAGTAGCGCGGCGCCTTCCTCGGTGAGCCGCTTCTTCGCCTGCGGCGTCACCAGGCGCCAGATGAGCAACTGCTTGCGCAGGTCCTTCAGGAAACCGAGGTTCATCCTGTGCCAGGTCTGGAACTCGCCGCTCTTGCGGGTGATGGTGAAGAACAGATACGTGATGTCGCCTTGTTCCGGGTCCGGGATGGCGGCTATCTTCACCCGCTGGCTGACGCCCATGTCCAGCGGCGTCACCCAGACATCGGCCTCCATGCAGATGTGCCCGGCTCCTTCGACCTCCTCCTCGTAGAAGACCAGATTGTCGGACGTGAAGTTGCCTATGGCATCCTCGTCGTTGCTCTCGAAGTACTCGTGCAGGTAAGACATGACGCCCACGGCTTCCTTCGAGCTGACCGTGAACGGGAACCATATCTCCCACACGTCGCTCGCAGGCCGGGGGATCACCATCTTCCGGGTCTCGTCGGGCACGCTGAGCTTGCCCGCCATGCGGGCCGGATACGCTGTGGAGGCGAGCACCACCACGACCACCAGAAGCGCCGACCAGACGGCGCTCACGCTCGAGTAGTTGAGCGAGATGCCCTCCATCAGCGAAGGCACGTATATCAGCCCTCTGCTGATCACCTGGCCGATCAGATATCCGAGCATGGCGCCCATGACGGCGAACACGCAGCTCTCCGCGAAGAACAGCGCGGCGATGTGCATCGGCGCCAGGCCCACCGACGCATACGTCTTGATCTCGTTGATTCGCTCATAGACCGCCCCGAGCATCGTGTTGAAGACGATGAGGGCGGCGATCAGGACGGGCACGACGAGGCCTTGGATACCGCCCATGCTCAAGCGGCTGCGCGTAGCCACTCGGTGGACCTTAAGAGGCGACTCGGGCGTGTCGCGGTAGCCGGAGTAAAGGGCCAGGTTGACGCGGCTCAGCAGCTTCTGCAGGTCCAGACGGAAAGGCCTGAGCGCCTGCTCCGCCTGCGACGTGCGCCCTGGGCCCGACGGGATGGCGCGCACGGTGCCGCCCAGCTCCAGGTTCAGCTCGTTCGGGATGAAGAGTATCCGGTCGGGCTCCATGTGGATGTACTGCTCCTCTTCCTCCTGCTTGGCCGACTTGCGGTGTACGAACGTTTCGACGTCCATCTGGCCCGTGGCGCTCAGCGCCAGCCCGCCGCCGCCGGCTGCGGCTGTGGTGCCGCCCTGTCTGAACTGCTGCGCCATGAAGTCCACGGGGGTTATCTCTTCGCCGTCCAGGTCCTGGTAGCGCACCAGTTCGGCGCTGTTGAAGGTGCCCACTACGCGCAGTTGCCGGCCCAGGACGGAGATGCGCGCCTTTCCCATGTCGGCGTCCTCGATGCGCAGGCTCTCCTTCATGCGCGTGGGCAGGATGCAGACGAAAGGCCAGTCGGGCATCGAGCGGTCGAACCACTCGTGCTCCAGGTACTTGGGGTCGTTGATGTTGGAGAAGTGAGTCTCTTCGGGGCTCAGGCCCAGGATGGCGTTGGCGACGGCCTCGCCCGAGCCGTCGGCCCGCTTGACGTCGATCTGAAGCTCTTCTGTCTTCTTGCGGTTTACGAACCAGCTCCGGGGCGCCGTCTTCATGCCGCGCACCTGGAAGAAATTCTCCATGTCATACGCCGCGAACTCAGAGAGCGGGCCCCATGCGAGGCCCCTCAGAAGAACGCCTTCATAGGCCGCGTCGCGCGCCGAGGAGTACTCGAGCATCCGGGCCGGCATCGTCTCGAAGCTGGTGAAGGACAGGATGGTGAAGGTCAGCAGGATGAGCGTGGCCGCCGTCAGGCCGGTGCGCACCTTCCTTTTGCGCATGTTCGAAATGCCAAGGACAAAGGCGGCCATCGTGGCGCTTGCGCGCGCCACGTCGGCGCGGTGGATCATGTCCACCTTCTGCCGGACGTGCTCCATGACGATGTTGAACTTCCCCAGCAAGTACCAAATCGTGGCCACCGCGGCCACGAGCATAAAGAACCCGTTCAGGATAATCACCGGCGTCTGCGAGAGCTTGAAGGCGGGATGCACCAGTCGCAGCACCCCGTAGGAGGCCGCGAAAAGCACGAAGATGGCGATCAGCTTCTTGCGTATCTCGATGTAGTTGATCAGCAGGCGCTCGGCGAAGATAACGAAAGGCAGCAGCAGGGCGAAGTAGAAGATCACGCCCTTGACGACGTCCGTCGAGGTGTCCCGCACGTCGGGGTAGACGCGGTTCTCCAGGCCCCAGGCCATCCGCACCTTGTCATAGAAGTTGTCGTACGTCTTGGTTGCCAGGTGCCGGTCGGCCTCTTTCAAGTAGCCGGCGGACTCGTCGAACAGGTCCCAGACGCCGCGCTTATAGATGCCGCTCTGCTTGAGGCGCCCCATGCGGTACTCGTCCAAGTCGTGCATGTCCCCGGCGATCTGCCGGCCGGTCCGGTAGACGAAGTTCTCGCCCTGGTCCGCCCTGTAGCCCGTGCCGGTCCGCTCGGTCCTTGTTGAGGCCTCCGGCATCGCCCCTGCAAAGTTCAGCAACAGCCCTTCATAGCCGATCGCGGTGGCGGCCAGCAGGAACTTCACGCTGCTATCGCGTTGCGTGAAGAAGACCGCGCAGGGCTTGCCGTAAGGGTCGGACGCGGACTCCTGACCCACAAACTGCACGACGTAAGCGACCGGGAACTCGCTGTTGGCATCGCCGCTGCGCACCGTGCTGCGGCCGAGCGTGGTCAGGGACAGCGGGTCCGTCAGGTCGAACACAGTGCTGCAGACCGCGCGGAAGAAGTTCATCCGCACGTCGGTCTTGCGCTCCGCCCAGTCCGCCGGCTGCACACGAGGCGTCGCCGGCACAATGGCCGAGCGGGACACCTTCGTCACCACGCCGTTCGTCGGGGACAGCACGAAGCCGTCCACACGGAACATCGAGTCCTGCACCAGGCCGAAGACCTCAAAGAACCCCTGCAGGCTGCTCAGCTTGAAGTCATACGTGGCCACTCCCATCATGCTCTTCGACTTGTTCGACAGGTAGGGGGCCTGCATGTTGATCGCAGCCACGGCATTCTGGACAGGCATTTTCGGCATGTAGGCCAGCAGGCTCAGTTCGATGGTGGAGCCGAACAAACCGGCGCTTTTTCTGTTCTTCCAGATGTCCTTTCTCTGGATGGGCAGGACGGGCGCATCGGCGGTGTTCTTCACCAGGTATGAGCACGCCATCGCCTGCCGCTGCACGTTGTCCAGGTACGGCTGCATCCCTTCGAAGGTGTCCAACGGAGTGCTGACGCTGTTGCGCGGGTCTCCCGTCGTCGCCAGCGTAATGGCGGGGTAGCCGCAGAGGGTGACCACCTCGCTGTCGAAGGCCATGAGGTCTGGCAGCAGAGAGCGCCAGTCACGCCCCTGCTGCGGCACGATGCCGCTCTGGTACGTCAGCGTCTCCGCAGGGCGGCCCTTCGCAGTGATGCGGTCAGCCCACTGAACCAGCATCCCCGAATACTCGCTGTAGGTGCGCTGCAGCTCTACTTCCTTATTGTCCCAACTGATGGTCAACTGGTCGTAGAAGTTCCCCTTGTAGAACGAGCCGATGCTGTTGTGACGGCTCGACAGGTCGAGCCCGATGAACAGATAGGACTCCCCCGTGCCCTCGCCCGCCGTCTTATCGGCTCCTTCGCGGCGGGGGTACATCGTCTGGGCAGCGTAGTCGCGCACGCCCGCGAGAGCTTCGAAGTGGCCCGGCGCCGCGATGAACTTCACTTTGCGCCGCGGCGGATGCTTCGCCAGGTACTTGGCCATCTCCAGCATCGTGGCCACGCCGCACGCGCTCTCCGCGCCCGGCGAGAGCGCGGGCACGACGGAAACGGCGTCATAGTACGCGAAGACGACGATGGTCTGCTCGTCCAACTGAGGGTCCGTGCCGGGTATCTCGGCGCTGATGCGGCTCACGTCTCTCTCTTCCCACCGCATCAACGCCTTGACGTTGGCCTCCACCGCCTCAGTGCCCTCCGAGCCCAACCGGCTCAGGGCCTTCCGCGCCGCCTCGGGCGTGAACTCCTCCTCGGAGCGGCCGAACACCGCGGCCGCCAGAGCGGGCAATTGCTTGCGCTGCACGTAGTACCGCGGCACCGGGATGGGCAGGTCCAGGTACTTCTGTTCAGCATCCGAGCGGAAGGGATAAGCCGGCTCGACGAAGATGACGGCGCTCGCGCCGAGCTTGGCTGCGTCCAGCCAGCGGCTCACGGAGTTGAAGTCCATCAGCACAATGCTGCCCTGCATCTCCTTCCCGTTGAAGTCCTTCAGGTACCCTTCGTCACCCCAGACGAGGTGCCCGGTGATGCCCGCCTCGCTCGTCATGGAAGTGCGCACGTAATTGGGCTGCACGCAGTACAGCGGCACCTCGCGGCCACCGATAGTCAGCGTGCCTTCGTGGTCCGGACGCACCCTTTCCCCTTCGGGCAACCTCTTGCCCCACCGTTCGTCGTCGGGCGCGATGGGCACCACAACCTGGAAAGGCGACTTCTCCACGTTGGCCAGGCCCAATTCCTTGAACTTCGCGACGATGTACCTCTCCGCCTCGCTGCAGCCGGGGTAGCCGGTGTAGCGGCTCGGAAAGCTGGAAAGGAACTTGATGTGCTCGGAAGGGTCAATGCTCCGGAGGTCCTGCTCCAGGTCGCCTCCGGTCGCGCCGGGCTCCGCCCCCAGAACCGGCGCCATGACCAACCATAAGAGCATCCACGCGTAAGCTGCAAGTCCGCCCGTCCGCGCCATTTCTCGACTTCTCATTGGGGAACCACACCGGGCGCCATTATAGGCGGCCTCCAAAACCTGTCAACGGAAAATGGGGGCCGCCCCTGACAGGCCAGCGCAGCCGTGGTAGAATGCTCCACGTAAGTCCCTTCGGCCGGAAACCGCTATGGAAGATGCAATCAAGAAGGCAAGCGTCCTCATTGAGGCGCTGCCGTACATCCAGCAATTCTCGGGCAAGCCCGTCGTCATCAAGTTTGGCGGCAGCGCCATGGAGAATGACGCCGTCCTCGACGATGTCCTCGAGGACGTCGTCTTCCTGGCGGCGGCGGGCATTCGTCCCATCGTGGTACACGGCGGCGGACCCCAGATCTCGGCGGCCATGAAGCAGGCGGGCCTTTCGCCCACGTTCGTGCAAGGCCACCGCGTCACGGATGCGGACACACTCGCCGTCGTCGTCCGCGTGCTCAGCGAGGTGATCAACGCCGACATCGTGCGCCGCATCCTGGCGCTCGGCGGACGCGCCCGCTCCACTTTCCGGCAGGGCCGCAGCCTGCTGCGCGCGCGCAAGAAGCTGACGGCCGTCAAAGGCCGGGACGGCAGGCCCGAGGAGCTCGACCTTGGATACGTCGGCGAAGTGACCTCCGTCGACGCAGGGGGGATGCTGGCGGACGCTGCCGACGGCGTGGTCCTGGCCGTTCCCCCCCTGGGGCAGGACGAGGCCGGACAGCTCTACAACCTCAACGCCGACACAGCCGCCGCAGCCGTCGCCGGCGCAGTGCAAGCCGAGAAGATCGTCTTTCTCAGCAACGTTCACGGCATCATGGCGGATCCCGCCAATGCCGACTCCTTTCTGTCCACGGTCGGCGAGCGGGAAGTCCAATCCATGATCGAGCGGGGCGTCGTCAGCGGCGGCATGTTGCCGAAGGTCTCGGCCTGCATTGCAGCGCTCGATGCCGGCGTCCGGAAGGCCCACATTATAGACGGCCGGCTGCCGCACTCCCTGCTGCTTGAGATATTCACCGACAAGGGCGTTGGCACGCAGATACTGAAGGAATCCGTGCCGTAAATACGCCTGGGACAAGATGCCGACGCTCCAGCTTCAAGACCCCGCCGTTCTTGCCGCGCTGGCTCTCCTGCCCGCCTTGTGCCTCCTCTGGTGGCGCGCCTGCCGCCGTGCCGGCAGCAGCCGGGACTCACTTCCAGACGGAAGAGACGAGGAGCGGCAGGGCCGCCTGCGCCGCGCCGACGCCCTGCGGGGGGCTCTCCGCATAGGTGCACTTGGCGCCCTTATCCTGGGGCTGGCTGGGCCGGAAGCCTTCCGCCTCGGCGCACTCTCCACCGCGCACCTGGGACGCGTGCCCGTCGTCTTCGTCCTGGACGTATCGGCGAGCATGAGCGCGACCGACGTTCAGCCCGACAGGCTCACCAGCGCCCGGGACGCCGTCGCGCGGATCCGCTCGCTCCTTCTCGGAGGGCGCGCGGCGCTGGTGGCAGTCGCCGAAGACGCCGCCATCGCCTGCCCTCCGACCGCCGACACGAGCGCCTTTCTGGACATCCTTTCTCAAGTGCGCACGAACTGGATGGGAGCGGGCGGGACGCGCCTGTCCGTGGGGGTTGAGAAGGCGCGCAGCCTGATTGCCGCAGACGGAGGCCGCGGCGTCGTCGTGATCGTGAGCGACGGAGAAGACCACGGCGACCCCGTTGAGCCCCTGCTCCGACAGATGAGACGGGAGGGCGTCACAACGGATACCCTCGTTGTGGGATCCCCCGAGGGAGCAACTCTGGACGCGCTGCCCGTGGCTGGCGCGTCCGAGCCGGTCGTCACGAAGGCAAATCCGGAACGCATGGCTGCGTGGGCTGCCGTGGGAGGTGGGCCGGTATGGAGTGTGACGCCCGCAGGCCGCTCGTTGCCGTCAAGAGCCGAGGACGTCGTCCCGCGGGCGGCGCTGAAGCAGGCCGCGCGCGAGGCGGGCGATGCGGCCCTCCTTGCGCCCCACTTCTACGTGCTGGCGGCGATATTGCTCCTGGCAGACCTGCTCCTACGCCCCTGACCCCGCGCCCCTGGCCCTATTCGCTCCGGCGGCCCTACTCGCCCTTCTCCAAAAACTCCAGGGCCTTTCGCGCCAACTCCGCGCCCAACGCCCGGCACTGGGCCGCCCCGACACTGCCGGGTCGCCCCTTGATCACCAGGGTCGAGCCTACCAGCGGCCAATATGCCCGCGGCCCTGCGCCTACCACTCCGGCAGGGCCTCTCCCGAATCCGACCGGAACTGCTCCCAGAGCCGCTTGAACCGGCTCTCGTAGATCCTTTCAAAAAGGTCCATCCGGTCCGGGAAATGCTCCTCCACAAAGTCGCGCAGCTTGCGTATCTCGATCACCACGTCAATGGCGGGGTAGTCGCTCGCCACGATCAGGGAACACAAGCGATCCGCGCGCCTCTGCAACTCCCGGTGAAGCTCTTCATGCTCGTCGTCTGCCTGTCTCATCTGAACGCCCTTCTACTGAAGGCTCGCGCCTTCACCTCATTCTATGGCAAGGGCGCCCGCGTGCAAAGGCCGCCCGGACGGGAAAAGGGAAAATCCTGCGAAAAACAGTTGCACTGACCTTGCGTATTGTCGTATAATACATTTGTTGAGACTGGTTGTGTGCGTCGCTCGCGGCGTCCCGGTCCCGCCGAGGAAAGGCTGTGCGAGCGTCTCCTGACATCATGGTTCAGAAGGGGTGAGACGGCGAAATGGCTAAGGGACTGACGGAGAGGCAAAGGGAGATTTTTGAGTTCATTTGCGACGCGATGCGCGAGCAGAACCGGCCACCGACGGTTCGCGAAATCGCGCAGCACTTCGATTTCCAGAGCCCCAAAGCGGCCACCGATCATCTGGACGCGCTGGAACGCAAGGGTTACATCCGACGGCGTAACCGCAAGGCCCGCAACATCGAGATCCGCGAAGAACTCTCCCCGCAGGGCATCCCGCTGGTCGGCAGGATCGCTGCCGGCTCGCCCATCCTCGCGGTAGAGAACCTGGAGGGCTCGCTGTCCACAACGCACCTGTTCAAAGCCCACGAAAAGACCTTCGCGCTCCAGGTCGAGGGCGAGAGCATGACCGGGGCGGGCATTTTGCCCGGCGACTTCGTCATCGTTGACGGTAAGAGCAAGGCGCGCAACGGCCAGATTGCCGCCGTCAGGATCGGTGACGAAGCCACAGTCAAACGCCTCCTCCTGACCAAAGCCCAGGTGCGCCTGAAATCGGAGAACCCCAGGTTCGAGGACATCGTCGTGGACAAGAACTCGCCCGAGTTCGCGATCTACGGCCCCGTGGTGGGCGTGATGCGCAAACTCTAACCGCGCCGCCCGTCGAAGAGCGCTCAGAGGACCCTTTTGTGCCTGTCCCGGCACGAAGGGTCCTTTTTTGTGCCCGGACGAATACCGGACCTTTTGTCTGTCACACGGAACATTCTTGCCGCGAATCTGTTATTCATAATGGAGAGCAGCCGGAGACCGTGAGCGTCGGAGGCCCGCATTGGACGAACTGTCGGACGACGACCTGATCCTCATGTACGCCCAGGGCGACGCGGACGCGTTCGACGTGCTCTTTGACCGCCACCACACGTCGGTCTACAACTTCGCTCGCCTGATGCTGGACGGCCCCGAAGGAGCGGAGGAGATCATGCAGGAGGCGTTCCTGGCAGTTGCGCGGGCGGCGAAACGATATGAGCCCCGCAGCCGCTTCCGGCCCTGGCTGATGCGCATCGTGCGGAACCTCTGCCTCAACCGGCTTCAGACCGAGCGCGGTCGCCGCCGCATCCTGGCCGAGGGCGCCATGGAAGGAATCGAGCTGATTTCGCGGGAGCCCGCCGCCCCGGCGCGAATCGAAAGGGACGAAGACATGGCAGCCCTGCAAAGCGCCGTCCGCCGCCTTCCCGAGCGCCAGCGCGAAGCCATCGTGTTGTACGCCTTCGAGCAGATGAGCTACCAGGAGATCGGGCAGGTGCTCGGCGTGCCGATTAACACGGTCAAGTCCCTCATCCACCGCGCCAGGGCGAACCTGGCTGGGGGCCTGGCGCAAGACACAGAAGGAAAAACCGATGGGGTGTGACGTGGCTTACGAAGAACTGTCCGCCTTCGCCGCGGGAGACCTGGAGGCGGAGCGCGCGCGGCCGCTGGAGGCTCACGTGGCGGTCTGTACGGCCTGCTCGGCGCGGCTGAAGGCGATTCGGAGCCTGGACGCGCGGCTCCGTGCCCTGCCCCGCGTGGAACCGCCACCGGCGGCTATCCTTAACGCTCGCCGGGCTCTCTCGGCGGAGCTGCGGGGGGCGCGCGCGCCGGAGATCATGACGCTCGAAGAGGTAGCCGAGTACCTGCGCGTCTCGCCCGGCGACCTCGCGGACGTGGCATCGGACCTTCCGGCGTTCGAACTCGCGGGGCAAATCCGCGTGCGCAGGAGTAGACTGGTCGAGTGGATCGAACGCCGCGAGCAGGCTTACACAAGGACTCGCATCGAGAGCGAGGCCGCGCACATGGTCGCAGGGCTCTTGTGAAAGGCGTGGCACTATGACGACACCAACGCAGGACCACCTGAAGTTCTGGAAGACCTTTGCCGAGAAGGCGCGGGAACTGCCCGTTCCCCCTGCCCTCAGAGAAGCGGGGCATGCACTGACGGGAAGTCCCTTCGAGCCCGTGGTGGCAAGCCTGCTCGAAGCGCTTGAAGCGGGCAAGTCGCTTCAGGCGGCCCTCCAGGAGCATCCTGATGTCTTTTCGCCGGCCATCGTCGCGATGGCGTGGGCAGGCGAAGGCTCGGGGGCGGTGTCCACGGTCGCCGAACGCATAGCCGCAGGCGTCGAGGACGGAAGCTTCCTGGTGCCGGGCATAAAGCCGGCCCCATCCACGGCGATGGTCCGCTTCTGGCGCTCCCTGGGAAGGCTCACGTCCTCGGGCGTGCCCCTGCTCTATGCGCTGGATGTGGCCCGACACGAGATAGGAGACCACGAGCTTGAGCAGGCCTTGATTGCCATTCGTCAGGGGCTGGAAGGCGGACAGTCCATGGCACAGGCCATGCGCTGCTACCCGGAGCTGTTCACGGACCGCGTCCGTGAGGCGGTCGCCGAAGGAGAGGAGGCCGGCTGCCTGGACGAGGTAGCGTTGCGCATTGCGGACGCAATCGAGAGCGGGAAGTGGGGCACCCTGGGCCTCCAGTGCCTCGAGGACCAGCCCCCGACGCGTGCTTTTGTGAACGCGATCTTCATAACAGCATTGGAGGCCCGTGCTACCGATATCCACGTTGATCCCACTGAAGATGGCAAAGGCCACGTCCGCTTGCGCGTGGACGGCGTTCTTCATGACTTCAGTCCCCGGCCCGAACTCAAGGCCCCCAGGGAGGCGCCGTACAAGGAGATCGTCAACCGGATCAAGCTTATGGCGGGCCTCGATATAGCCCAGCGCCGCCTGCCCCAGGACGGCCGCATCGAGCTAAACATCAACGGTAACCTCGTTGACGTGCGCACGAGTACCGTCCCTACAGTCCGCGGCGAACGGGTGGCGATGCGGCTCCTCCGGCGCGAGCAGGCCAGGTTGGCCCTGAACGAAATCGGGCTCCTGGATGACGACCTGGCAAAGGTCCGAGACCTCTGCCACATCCCCCACGGACTCGTGTTGTGCGCGGGCCCGACCGGCTCCGGCAAGAGCACCTTGCTCTACGCCATGCTGAATGAGGTGGACCGCTCGCACATTTCCGTGGTCTCCGTGGAAGACCCCGTCGAGTATTACCTGGAGGGCGTCGCGCAGATCAACGTCAACCCGCGCATAGGTCTGACGTTCGGTCAGGCCATTCGGCACGTCCTCCGCCAGGACCCGGACTTCATCCTGATCGGCGAGATCCGCGACGCCGAAGTGGCCAACCTGGCTGCGCAATGCGCGATCACTGGACACGTTGTCCTCACCACGCTCTATGCGGAGACGGCGCCAGGCGGCATCGTACGGCTCGTGGACATAGGCCTGGAGGCGTTTTTGGTCAACGCGTCAGTAGCGGGCGTCATCTCACAACGGCTCGTCAGGACCTTATGCCCTGAGTGCAGGAAAAAAGCCACGCCGCCTCGCCACTCGCTCCCACCCGAGGCGGTCGAACTCGTGGAGCAGGCGAACAGCGCTACCTTCTACGCCGCCACCGGCTGCAGCGCGTGCCACAAGACCGGCTATCACGGACGCACAGCCATCCACGAAGTGCTCATTCCCGATGACCGCCTAAGAGAAGCGGTAGCGGCGGGCGCAAGCACACAAAGCATCCGTCAAGCAGCGGTCGCCGCCGGCATGCGCACCATGCTGGCCTGCGGCGTCGAGAAGGCTGCTCGGGGCATCACGACGGTGGAGGAGGTGCTGCGCGTTGTGCCGCTCAGGCCCGACAAGTGAGGAAGCGTTAGCCCTCAGCGCCGTGCCGCCGCTCGACGCGGGGCGAGCCGCTTTCGCTTCTGCTCTAAGGTCGCCAGCAGCGCGTCGAATGATTCGCTGAACTTCTCCACCCCCTCGACCTTCAGGCGGCGACACACTTCATCCAGGTCTATCCCCGCCCTTGCCAGCGCCCTGAGGTCCTTCTTTGCGCCCGCCAGGTCTTCGGTCATGCTCAGACGCGCCTTGCCGTGGTCGCGGAAGGCTTCCAGCGTCTCCGTCGGCATTGTGTTGATGGTGTCCGGCCCGATTAGGCCTTCCGCGTAAAGGACGTCGCTGTAAGCGGGGTTCTTTGTGCTGGTGCTCGCGCACAGTAAGCGCTGCACGCGGGCGCCCTTCTCCCTCAGCCGCAGGAATCGGGCGGAGGAGAAGGTCTTCTGGAACATCGCGTAAGCCACCTTCGTATTCGCAATGGCGATCCGGCCCCGAAGCGGCGAGCCCTCCGCCAGGAGCCTATCCACCGCCACGTCTATCCGGCTGACGAAGTATGACGCCACGGAGGCCAATCTGCTCAGGTCCCCTCCCGCCCGGAAGAACTTCTCAAGACCTGCCAGGTAAGCCCTCGCGACGTTGGTGTAGTCCTGCTGGGAGAACATCAAAGTCACATTGACGTTGACGCCTTCGCCGAGCATGGCCCTTATCGCGGGCAGGCCCTCGTCCGTGGCAGGGATCTTGATGAAGACGTTCGGCCGGCCGACCAGCCAGAAAAGCCGCCGCACGTCCTCCATCGTGGCCTCAGTCTCGTAGGCGAGCTTCGGAGACACCTCCAGGCTCACGTAACCGTCCACCTTGCCGCTCCGCTCGTAAACCGGCCGGAGGAGATCGGCTGCACCTTGGATGTCTTTTATGACGAGCGCCTCATAGAGCGCTTCGGCTCCCATCTTCGGATGCCGGCCGACGAGCGCCGAGATCTGCTCGTCATAGTAGGTGCTGCCCTCGATGGCCTTGTCGAAGATGGTCGGGTTGGACGTGACGCCCGATACCTCCTTGGCGGCGATCATCTTCGCCAGCCGGCCGGTCTGCAACAGCTCACGGCTGAGCTGGTCCAGCCACACGCTTTGACCGAAGCGGTACAACCTGCGAACGCGGTTTACGGCCATGGCGCATGCCCCCTTCTCGCAAGTGACAGCCCCCCGGCGGCCCGCCGCCTGTGCCCCATGCATTCACATTCTATCCCGAGGTGAACGCGTTCGCCACCACGACTAATGAGCGGAGCCTGCCTCCTCCGGGGCGATATCAATGACCGTCACCTCCGGCCGCGGCCACGCCGTAGACCGCCAGAACGCCGCCCAGGAAGGCAAGGACGACCAGCCTTTCGCCGAATGACATGATGTCGAGTCTACCAGGACGCGCAGGTCGCTTACAAAATCCCTGAGCGGGCACCGCCAATCACGCGGGGTAAGCTCTCCTCCAGTCGCGGGTCATCCACCTCCCGCCGGCGGCGCTGTGCCTGGGGGCTCCTGCACCGTGGTGTCGTAGCGGACGCCGGCCGGCACGGGAACGGGGACCTGCACGGTAGTGCCGTGATCTCCCGCCGTGCGGGTGAGCGTATCAACCGCAATAAATGCCGTGTACGCCGACATGAGGCCGTATTCTAATGCCACCTGCTTTATCTGCTCGCCCCAGGTAGGTCCCGGATCGGTCACGGCCCGGTCGGCAAGGTCTGCGATCTTCGTGCGCGCCCAGACGAACGGGATTCCGCCATGGGCTGCCCCCGCCTCATTGGGATCCAGTCGAAGCGCCATCTCGCCCGGCTCTCCGGCAACGTTCCCGCGCACTCTGACGGGCTCGGCGCCGGTCGCCCCGAAACGTCCGGTCAGGATGACGGGCCTGCCTACGAACAGGTCCGGCACCGCGCCGGGGTACACCTCCGAAGCCTTCATGCCTCCCCAGTCAATGGAGATATCCGTCATGGCGGGGTGGCTGACGCGGTCGAAGAAAAGGTCCATCACCTCAGCGGCGCTGTCGTTCAGGCCCAGGTAGGCCACGGCGCCCCGGCCGAGCTTGGCCATGCCCTCCAACAGGTACCGGTTGACTGACGAGCCCACTCCGAAGCTGAAGATGCGTGACGCGCCCAACCGCTTGTGGATTTCGCCCAGTATCTCCACCTCGTTGCCGATGTAGCCGTCCGTCAGGAAACAGACAAAGCGCAACCGCTCGGCATCGTGCGAAAAGTCCAGCGCAGCCTTGATCCCCTCGATCATCATCGTGCCGCCCCCGCCCTCCAATGACGCGACGTAGCGCAAGGCCCTCTGCACGTTGGCCGGCGTCGCAGCAACCGGCGCGGGGCCAAGCTGGGACGCGTCATTGGAAAAACGTATCACCTGGAAAGTGTCGTCGGGCTGAAGGCTGCGCAGCGCGCGTTCCACCGCCCGCTTCGACTGCGCGATCGGCACGCCGTTCATGCTGCCGGAGCAGTCGAGGACGAAGATCATCTCCAGCGGCTTGCGGCGCAGCTTGGAGATGCTCTCAGGCGGGTAAACCATGAGAGTGAAGAAACCGCCGCGCTCGTCCCTGTGGGCCAGCAGAGCCGACTTGATCGCCTTTCCGGCCACTTTGTAGCGCAGCACGAAGTCCTTGTTCGGGATCGTGTCCAGCGGAGACAGAACGACCGTCGCCTTCTCCGGCGAACCTGACTTCCGAGCCACTACGTGGCTGGGGCAGGCGAGTTCCTCGATCGGCACGCCTGCGTCAATGTCCACCGCGAGCGATATGTCGTGGCCGCTTCGCTCTCCGGGCCGCAGGTACTGGACCTCGGTCTTCTGCCCGGAAATCCCGGCCGCTCCGCGTGCGACCGCGCCAACTCCCTCAGTGCTCCCCGGCGGATTGAAACGCGGCCCTACCACCATGGGGAAGACATACTCATACCAGCCGTCCACGTACGCAAGCGTGTGGAAATACCTGACGCTCACGTCTATGTCCTTGCCGGGCTCGATGTTCGCCACCTTCTGCGTGAAGATGTTCGGCCGCTCCTGGGTCATGAGCGAGGCCACGTAGCCCTGTGCCCTCGCCTCCTGGTAGATGCGCTCTGCCTCTTCGCGCTCGCGGATGATGCCCCGGATCCGGCGCTCGCCCACGACCATGATGAACTCGTTCACGGCCGCATTCTGGGGAAGTGGGAACACATAGACAGCCTCGATCTTCTGGTCATAAGGGTTGTGGAACTGCTGCGTGACGTCAACCGTGGCGATGTACGCGCTGATCTGCGCCTTAACGTCGGTATGCTTCAGCGGCACGGGCACTTCCTTCTCCGCCTCCGGAAGCTTCGCCATCAGTGCGCCGCTCCCCGGTGCCTCCTCTTTGGCGCGCCCCGCTTCGGGGCCCTCCGCCTCAGCAGGCGGGCGCGCTATGATCCAAACCTCCTCCTGAAACGAAATCCGATAATTCAGCTCTGCGGGTACCATCTGCGAAGGATATGCGACCGCCGGTCGTTTGGCAATAATGTCCCTCCACAACTTCTTGTCCGGATACCTGAAGAGCTGATCGGGCAGGGCTTCCCGCCCAGTCTCCCATGCGCCGAACTTAAGGTCGCCCCGCGCCAGCGCGGCATCCTGTTTCATCAGGTCAGAATTGTGCTCTTCGCGGCTGGCGAACTCCCGAAGGAGCGGAACAAGCTCATCAGCTGGATTCGCAGCTTCCATGTCATCTATAACCTGGAAGGCCTTCGCGAACTCCTTATCGTCTATGAGCTTCATCACCTCGTCGAAACGCCGGGCTTGCTCTTTTCGCTGGACCTCAGTCACGCGTTGGATCTGCTCCGCCGCAGCCTGCTTGGCCTCTTGCTGCTGTTCGGCCGCCAGGCTCCGGTCCTTCTTGGCATAGTCCTGAGATATAGAAGTTGGAGGAACACTCACGGTGCTCCTTCCCGGCGTGCTGCAAGCGGGAAGGAAGACAGCCAGAGCAGCAAACGATGGCGCAAAAACACATAAGACGATCAGCCACAGCGTTCCTCGTTCTCTCATCGCTTCCCTCCTTGCTCAACCGCAGCCGTAGCGGGGATCCGTGCGCCTTCCGACGAGGCCGCGACGTTCAGCGTCACGGCGTACGCCGGCTCCTCCAGGCCGCTCACCTGGAAGTGAACCCGCGCCACCCGCGTCCGTCCCGTCGGCAGATCTCGCCCAGTGTTGAAGGCGGCAATGATGATCCTGTCGCGGCTGAGCGCAGCCGGGTCGTAGTAGGGGGCTTCCTTGAAGGCAGGATGCTCGCCGCCCTCGACGCCCACGATGGCGACCTTCGCCTTCTTGGCAGTCAGCTCGAACTGATAGGCCGCCAAGGGCTGCGCGCCGGAGTCCACGTATACGTCCACCGCCTCGAAACGCACCGCGGGACGCTCCGCCGCGTCCTGGGCCGCGGCCTGAGCCGCCAGGCACAGCAGAATCACGACGACGGCGTGCCATGTCCTCATTGCGTGGACCTCCTGTTTATGCTCACGGCGGCCATTGCGATTACGTCCACGTCAAGCCGGTCCACGCGCCCGTCCGCGTTGATGTCCCAATCCGAGCGCGTCCGGCGGCCCGACTCGATGCTGCGGGCCAGCGCAAGGGCGTCCAGTATGTCCACCCGGCCGTCACCGTTAACGTCCTCCGCGGCGGCGACTGCCCGCTGAGCCGCGGGTGCAGGAGCCGACCGTCGTGTCGGAGCAAACACCAAGAGCGCCAAGAGCGCTGCGGCGGCGGCAGCCCCTGCCAGGCTCCACCTGAGCGTCACCACCAGCGGCCTTCGGCGTGCAATGCGCCGTCGCGCCTTTGCCAAGACAAGTTCGTCCAACTCCGCCGGCACGGGCGGGCTGCCTGCGTACAAGCTCCGAAGCCCCTCCATAAGCTTCCTCGGGGCTTCGAAGCCCGAGCCGTTGTCCCGGCTGTCATCCTGTGCCATCATCCCTGACCTCCACTGCGTTAAGCGCCCGAGTGGCCCCGAAAGTTCATCGCTTCTTGTCAAGATAACCCGGCGCATAATGCCGACCAGGGGTGCAGTGGCCCGCTCACGCCTGAAAATAATCCCGCGTCCGCTTATCCTCTCGCAGGAGCCGAAGCGCATAGTGCAGCCTGGACTTGACCGTCCCGACGGGGATTTCCAGGGCGAGCGCGATCTCCTCGAGGCTCATGTCGTCCACGAAGCGCATCAGCAGCACCTCGCGCTGGGCTTCCGGAAGCGCAGACAAGGCCGAGGCAAGCTCCTCCCTGACGGCGTTTCCGCCAGGCGGCGGCCTCGCCACGGCTTCGGACAGGGCCTGGTCATCGGAGAGGAACCTCCGCTTCTTACGCCCAGCCGCGATGGAAAGGTTCTTGACCACGGGGTAAAGGAAGGTGGTCATCCTGGCGGACAGCGTGAAGCCGGGGAACTTCCCCAACAGATACGCGAAGGCATCCTGCATGACGTCCAGGGCATCGTCCCTGTCGCCGGTGAAGCGGTACGCCAGGCGCACTACCCAGTCGCGGTAGCGGTGGTAGAGTGCCTCGAAGGCGGCCACATCGCCCCCGTTGGCCGCCTCAACCAGCATTTCGTCGCTTCGAGGATCACCGCGGTGCACTGTCCCACTCCCGCGCGGCAGCTTATCACGCCCCGCCGTCCCAGGCAAGCCTGCTGGACTGGCGCACCCTCGATCCCCGCTCGCGTCGCCTCTTAGAGCGTGTCATATGAGGCCGCCGCGGCTTGCCCCGGTGCAGGGCCCGCAGTATGCTGTGGCTCGCCGCCATGCTCTGACTTCGAGCGAGACACATCTGAAGCTCCTCGCTACATTCCTGGGCCGACACGGAGGGAAGACAGATGATCAAGCGCGAGACGGTCCTGTTTGAGAAAGGCGGACTTGAGAACACCGTCCCCACCTTGGAGGCCGCCCGCAGGCGGGCCGAGGAGCTGGACATCAAGAAGGTGGTGCTGGCCACCTCGACAGGCCGTACCGCCCTGATGGCCCTCGACGTGTTCAGAGGGCTGGACGTGGACATAATCGGCGTCACGCTGCACGCGGCGTATTGGCCCATCTTCGCTGCGCCGGACAAAGAAAAAGTGGCAGCCGCAGAGGCGCGGGGCGCCAGGTTCCTGACGGCCACGCACGGCCTCATGGGCAACGTGGAGGCCGCCATCCGGGACAAGTTCGGGGGCCTCCCGCCGGTCGAGCTGATCGCCCACACGTACTATACCTTCTCCCAGGGGATGAAGGTTGCCGTGGAAGTGGCCCTGATGGCCGCTGACGCGGGCCTGGTGGAGGAAGGCGAGGAAATCATCGCCGTGGGGGGTACGGACGTGGGAGCCGACACGGCCGTCGTCATCAAAGCGGCCTTCACGACCAATTTCTTCGACCTCAAAGTCCGCGAAGTGATCGCCATGCCGCGCTGACGCGCCGCTTCCAGCAAGGCCCCTCCTGTGCCGGACTCACTCCCACGGGCTCGGTCACACCCCGTTGTGAGACGCGGTGGAGCAGCGGCCGCCGTGAACCGAAGTCACGCGCGCTCGACGCTGATCGTCTGGCCGCAGCCGGGGCACTTGACCTGAGAGCCGGCGAAGTTCGGGCCCATGTTGATCGTCCGCCCGCACGCGCAGCGAAATGACTGCCACTTCCCCGGGGTGTACGTGTAGGAATAGGCCTCCGGGGCGGCCTGCGCCTCCTCCCCGTCCAGGTCGGGCACGGCCCCCTTTTCGCCGGCAGCCTCGAGTCCGGCTGCGGCAGCAGCCGCGGCGGCGACCACAGCAGGGACCGGGATGGCCCGGCCGCACCGCGGGCACTGCACCGAATCATGCTCGTGCGTGGGCGGCACTTTGATCTTCAGGCCGCAGGCGCACGGGACGAAGAGGAACCCGCTCATCCGGTGCAGGATGTCTACGGATTCACGCGCCTTCTCCAGGTCCGTTTTCTCGGACTCGGCCGAAGGCCCGCGGACGCTCACCGGCTGGGCCTGGGCAAGGGTGCGCTGACCGATCAGGCCTTGCCCGTGCACCTTGGCGTAGGCGGCCTCATAGTCGGCATAGGCCGCTCCGCCGGCCATTGACCGCAGGACGCGGACGCGGTCCTGCGTGGGGGGATGCGTGCTAAACAGGCTGCTCACCGATGACCCTTCCAGGGGGTTCACCGTGAGCATCGGCGCGACGGCGCGGTTGACCTTCGACATCAACCGCGCAGACTGCGATATCTTCTCAAGGGCGGAGGCCAGGCCCTCAGGATACCGCGTGAACTGCGCCCCGCTGGCGTCGGCCATGTACTCGCGCCGCCGGGAGCAGGCAAAGTAGAGGAGCTGCGCCACGATAGGGGCAAGAATAGCAAATATTAGTCCCACGATCATGAAGATCGCCGCGCCCTGGCCGCTGCTGCGCCTGCGTCCCCCGCCGCTATAGTACATGGTGCGCGTAAAGACGTCCGCGATGAGGATGATGGCGCCCATCATCACGCCGGCCAGCATCATGAACTGCGTGTCGTGATTCCTTATGTGGCCGATCTCGTGGCCGATGACGCCTTGCAGCTCATCGCGCTTCAGCCTCATCAGCAGGCCCGTGGTCACGGCCACCGCGGAGTTGTCCTCCCTGCCCACAGCGAAGGCATTCGGCGCGTCGGAGTCCATGATGTAAACCCTGGGCATCTTGGGCAGGCCGGACGCTATGGTCATCTCCTCGACGATGTTGAAGAGCATGGGGTGGTCGTCGTGCTGAATCTCGCGGGCGCCCACGCTCCCCAGGAGAACGCCGTCCCCGGCGAAGGTGGCTACCAGCCAGAGAACCAGCCAGATGGCAACGGCAATCATGACGCCGACGTACTGCCCCTCCGGCGCGACCGTACCGCCGATCAGATACCCCAGAAGAACGAGGACGGCGGCCATCATGGTGACCAGGAAGACCGACCGTCGCTTATTGGAGGCAATCGCTTCCCACATAGGCGTTCCGCCTCTTGGCCGTGCTCCTGCTCAGACCCCTCGGGAAGCACCAAGTGCCCGTCCGCCGTATGGCGGATTGCCGGCGGCCGCGCAACGAGAGCCCCGGCCGACGACGAAAACGAGGACGACGGCGACCGAACCCCCGATCAGAACTTCACCTCCGGCACAGCGCGCTCCTCGGCGGCCTGCAGCTCGAACATCTCCATCCGTCCGAAGTGGAACATGCCGGCCACGGAGTTCGCCGGGAAGCTTTGGGTGCGGATGTTGTAGTTCATCACCGAATCGTTATAGAACTGACGGGCGAAGCTGATCTTGTTCTCGGTCGAAGACAGCTCTTCCTGCAGAGCGAGGAAGTTCTGATTCGCCTTCAGGTCGGGATAGCTCTCGACAACCATGAAGAACTGCCCGAGGGCATTGCTCAGCCCCTGCTCGGCCTTCGACGCTTCGCCGGCGCCGCTCTGACGGGCGGACATGGCGCGGCTGCGGGCTTCCGTTACCGCCTCCAGCGTCCCGCGCTCGTGCTTCACATACCCTTTGGCGGTCTCGATCAGGTTCGGGATCAGATCATGCCTTCGCTTGAGCTGGACGTCTATCTGCGCCCAGGCATTCTGCACCTGATTGCGAAGGCGCACCAGGCTGTTGTAGATGCCGATCAGCCACAAGACGACCAGAATCACAATCGCAATGACAATCCAGAGCGCAAGCATCCGAGCCGCCTCCTTTCGCGTTACAGGTTGCCCTTCTCCTTGCCCGGCCCGCCGAGTTCCGCAAAGAAGCGGGCCAGCGCGTTGCTTTCATCGCCGCCGGCCGCCTTGACGACCGGTGCAAGCTCGCCGTTGTCGAACCAGAGGCCGTCGCCCCGAGGACAGCGGTCAATGACGACAGGGTGTGCCGTCTGCGTGCTCACCATGCGCAGCCGCTTCCGGCAGACGGGGCACCGCCGGGGCGCGCCCTCCGTGCGGCGCTCGCCCTTCTGCTCCTCGAGCGCGGCGAGAAGTTGGCCCTGCAACGCACCGGCCCGCTGCCCGATGAGGGCCAGCTCGCCCGAATCGAGCCACACCCCGTGGCACTTAGGGCAGTAGTCCACCTCGAGCAGCTCGTATTCGAGGACGAACATCTCCACGCCCTTGCAGACCGGACACAACATGACCCCCGCCTCCGCCGGAACAGTCGCGCGGTATGATACAACCCACCGCGCACAAGTGCAATAGAGACAAGGGCTCGCTCACGACGCCGGAGCCCGCTTGCTGTTCTCATATCATATCCGTTGAAGGGCGCGCGAAAATAAGCGAAATCCGTGCAGGGAAACGCCGGAACCCGACCTTGCCGTAAGTCATTTGCCACCGCGGGGCTGCGCGAAATTGGGTTCGTTTCGCAATAACGACTTTCCGCCACCGTCCTTGTGTGGGCCGCCGCAGAGGGGCGAGAGACAGGCTGAGGCAGTTACAGCGCGCTCCCCCCTCCGCTGTGCGGCAGGACGGGCCGCCGCAGGGCCGGGAGGCAAGGCCAACGCAGAGCTCGCCAGCAAGATAGAGGAAAGGAGGCCAGGGCGGGTCTCCCAAAGAAGTGAAGGCGCTCCGGTAACCGGATGAGTGAGCTCTTAAAGAACCCTATCCTGACGCCCCAGGTTTTCTGAACTTCGCACCTGGTATTTGGATCCGGGCTCACCCGCCCCGGCAGCCGTTCGTGTACCACGACCGCGGCGGGAAAGGAAGCAGGAATTAGGCATTGGCAGCGTTTCGGCCCCCAAGCACTGCTTCTCATGTTCTGCCGCGGCCCAGTCCCAGCAGTCCGCTTTCACGATACGAGACTGGATCGAGACTCCGCGCCGTGTGGCGGTCCAGACGACGGCGTGTACATGCAGTGTAGTTATGCGTCCAGCTCGGTCACGACAAGGCGGTAAGCAAAGGGGCCGTGGGTTCGGAGGCTTCGGCCGAACGCGCCGGGGAGCCTGCTTGTGCCTCGGCTCAACCTGTCGGGGCCGCCTGCCCACTGCTCCCAGTCACTGGGGAGGAAGGGCTCAGCCTCTCTTTGACCTCCCTGCGGAAGCTGTCACCGGCCTTTCCATGGGATTCGTGGCTGATTTGCCCCGCACCGAGCAGAAGGTGCGCGAGGATCAACAGCCCCCACGCCTGCCATAGCGTAATGCGGGGCAGGCCGAATATGTCGGGCATCAGCCAGTTCCAAAGCCACAGCACGATGAACCCTACCACGAAGATCACGCATGCCGCGACTGCCGTCCCCAACCCGACCCACTTCAGGATCCTGAGCACCTTTCTGACCATCTTCACACCTCCTTAATCGGTCTTGATCAGTTGCGAGAGCCTCGTACGAAGCTAAGCTTCGTACGAAGCTTCAGAACAGCGTACCTTTTGCGCGAGAGCAGCGTATTCAGAGGCACACCTGTCCGCGCCTGAATCTCCCTGAAGGTCAAGCCCTCGACCTCGGTCATGAGGAACACCTCCCTTTGCTCTGCCGGCAGCGCCTCAATGGCGTTCATGAGGGCATCCCGCAGCTCGCGCCGCTGAGCTTCTTCTTCGGGCGTGAAAGCATCTGCGTCGGCGATTTCCCACAGGTCCGAGGCGTCTGAGTCCCGAGGCAGCCTGTCCCTGTCCGGCGGAGCCGACGTTCTGGACTTGCGTCGGCAGCGGTCCACAATCTTGTGATGCGCTGTCCGGACCAGCCATGCGAGCGCATCGCGGATGGGCTCTCCAAGGTTCCAGCGAGCGTAGAAGGCCAGAAACGTTTCCTGCATGATGTCTTCCGAGTCCTCGAATGACGCCACCCTTCCGTGGATATAGCGAAAGAGATGCCGTATCTCGCTCTTGGTCAACTCGACAAAGTCCTTCATGGCCGCGCCAGTCCGCCTGTAAACGTGTAGTCGTTTCAGGCAGGAGTTTATTGTAGCCTCATTCCGTCCGCCGCACTGGATGCACATAGGCACGAGACGGTCCATGGGAAGCAGGCGGAGCACAAGACTAACGAGTACGGCTGCATCCCCGAGCGGAATCGGGTAAAAGTGCTCTGGCCGGACGGGGCCGGCGACTGGGCGAAGAGGCTGAGGCGAAAAGGGACACAATGCCGCAGGAGCTGAAACGGCAAGGCCTGAGAGGGCGCTCTTTCTGGGCGCTGATGGCGGCGCAGTTCTTAGGCGCCGCCAACGACAATGCCCTCAGGATCGTGGTCATCTTCCTCGTCCTCACTACGGTGAGAGGCGGCGCCGCGGAGCAAGTGCCCTACATAAGCGCCGTGGGCGCCGTCTTTGCCGTGCCCTACCTCCTCTTCTCGGCGTGGGCCGGGTCGCTTGCCGACAGGTTCAGCAAGCGCAGCGTGCTTGTGTACGCTAAGGCGGCCGAGGTGTTGGCGATGGGTCTGGCGGTCGCGGCGCTCTGGTACGGACGGCTCTGGGCATGCCTCATCGTCCTGTTCCTGATGGGAACGCAGGCCGCCTTCTTCAGCCCCGCCAAGTACGGCATCCTGCCGGAGCTCCTCGCGGACGAAGAGCTAAGCCAGGGCAACGGCATCATTGAGATGCTCACGAACATAGCCATAATCGCAGGCACCGCGGCCGGCGGGCTGCTGTTCGACGCCTTCAGCGGCTCCCTCTGGCACGCGGGGGTTGTCTTCCTGGTCGTGGCGGCGGCGGGCGCTGCGGCATCTATGTTTGTGGAGAGGGTGCCGCCGGCGGCTGCCGGCCGCCGGGCGCGCATCAACTTCCTCGGCCAGGTCTGGGAGAACATCCAGGGCATCCGCGGGGACAGGGCCCTGTTCCTCTCCATCCTCGGCGCGAGCTTTTTCTGGCTCATGGGCCAGTGCTTCCAGCTCAACTTCCCCGTTTACGCAAACGACCTCATGAAGCTGTCGAGCACCGGCACCGGCATTCTATTGGCCCTGCTCGGCGTCGGAATCGGCTCGGGCGCCCTGCTGGCGGGCAAGCTGAGCGGCAAGAAGGTGGAGTTCGGGCTGGTGCCCATCGGCGCGGCGATGATGGCAGCATTCAGCTTTGACCTCTACCTTGCCTGGCACCATGTGGCCAGGGTCGCCATTGACCTGTTCCTTCTCGGCGCAGGCGCAGGCCTTTATCTCATCCCGCTCACCGCGTTCGTCCAGCAGCGCGCGCCGGCCGACAAGAAGGGCCTGGTGATAGCGACGAACAACTTCCTCGCCTTCTTCGGAATGCTGGTCGCGGCAGGCATCTACTTCCTTGCGGGCCGCGTCTTAAGGCGCGACCCGGCGGAGATCTTCGGGCTGCTTTCGCTCTTAGTGATCGGCGTCGCGGCGTACATCTTCACGTTGCTGCCCGACTTCCTGCTCCGCTTCTGTCTCTGGTCGTTCACCCATTCGTTCTACCGCCTGCGCGTGGCCCACCCGGAGCGGGTGCCGAAGGAAGGCGGCGCGCTGCTGGTCTGCAACCACGTGAGCTACATGGACGCTCTGTTGGTGCTTGCCAGCATACAGCGCTTCATCAGGTTCATAATGTTCCGCCGGTTCTACCAGCATCCGGCGCTCAACTGGGCCTGCCGCATTCTGAAGGTCATCCCCATCAGCGAGTCGGACGGTCCGCGCGAGATGGCCCGCTCCCTGCGCGCAGCGACCGAGGCCATCAGGCAGGGCGAGTTGGTCTGCATCTTCGCCGAGGGCTCGATAACGCGCACTGGAAACATGCTGCGCTTCAAGCGTGGCTTCGAGCGCATCATGAAAGGCCTGGACGCGCCCATAATCCCCGTACATATTGACCGCATGTGGGGTAGTATCCTGAACGTTCGCGGCGGACGCGCCTTCTGGATCTGGCCGGGGCTATCCGGCAGCAAAGTCACGGTCTCCTTCGGCGAACCGATGCCGGCCTCGGCGACGGCGCCGGAGGTCCGCCAGGCCGTCGGCGACTTAGGGGCGGAGGCGCTCCGGCTCCGCAAGGCCGACCAGGTGCTGCTCCACGAGGCCTTCATCCAAGCGGCCCGGTCGGCGCCGTTCCGAACGGCGATAGCCGACTCCTCCGGCAGGTCGCTCACCTACGCGCAAGCCCTCTCGAAGGCGATCGCCGTGGCAGACCTGTGCCGCAGGGAGCTTCCGGACGAGGAAACAGTGGGCATCGTGCTGCCGGCCTGCGTGCCTGCAGCCGTCATCAATGCGGGGCTGCTCTTGGCGGGGAAAGTGCCGGCCAACCTGAACTTCACGGCCGGTGAAGATGCCTTCCGGAGCGCGCTCCAGCAGGCCGGCATCCGGACGATCATCACGAGCCGCGTTTTCACCGAGAAGGTTGCGCTGCCTGCGGAGGCGCCGCGCACCCTCTACGTGGAGGATCTGCCCGCCTTGACAGGGCCCTGGAACGCCTTCAAAGCCACCGTCAAGGCGCAGTTCGTTCCGCAGTCCATCTTGCGCAGGCTCTACGGGACCAGGGCGCGCCACGTGGACAACGTGGCCACGATCATCTTCTCCAGCGGAACGACCGGCCGGCCCAAGGGCGTCATGCTGACGCACTCGAACATCATGAGCAACATAGACGGCCTCTCGCAGGTCTTCGGGTTGACTGAGAGGGACCGCATCTGCGGGGTGCTGCCGTTCTTCCATTCGTTCGGCTTCACTACGACGTTGTGGTTTCCTCTTGTGAAGCGCATAGGCGTCGCGTATCACACGAGCCCGCTCGAAGGGCCGGCGATCGGCTCGCTGGTGCGCGAGTTTGGGGCGACGGTGCTCCTTGCGACGCCGACGTTCCTGCGCATCTACGTCCGCTCGGTCCTGCCGGATGATTTCGGCAGCCTGGAGCACGTAGTCGTAGGGGCGGAGAAGCTGCGCGACGACCTTCGGGAGAGCTTCAGGGGAAAGTTCGGCATCACGCCGGTCGAGGGGTATGGCTGCACGGAATGTGCGCCTGTGGTTTCATTGAATGCCCCCGACTTCCGCGCGCGCGGCATCGTCCAGATAGGAACCCGGCCGGGCACTATCGGCCAGCCGCTGCCCGGCCTGAGCATCCGGATCGTGGATCCCGAGACGCGCGAACCGCTGCCCATCGGCAAGGACGGCCTCCTTCTCGTCAAAGGGCTGAGCGTCATGAAAGGCTACCTGGGGGATCCGGAACGGACCTCGGAGGTCCTTCAGGACGGCTGGTACAATACGGGCGACATCGCGCGGCTGGATGAAGACGGTTTCCTCACCATCACGGACAGGTTGAGCCGATTCAGCAAGATCGGCGGCGAGATGGTCCCGCACCTCAGAGTCGAGGAAGCGCTCGCCGAAGCCCTGCGCGGCGAGCACGGCGACGATGACACGCTCATGTTCGCTGTTACAAGCGTGCCGGACAGGCAGAAGGGCGAGCGCCTGGTCGTGCTGCACAAGAAGCTGCCTGTCTCGACCGACGAACTCTGGGAGCGTCTGAAGGCATCAGGCCTTCCCAAGCTCTGGCTGCCCGACCGGACGGCGTTTATCGAAGTGAACGAGCTGCCGCTGCTGGGGACAGGGAAGCTGGACCTGAAACGACTCAGAGCGATGGCGTCCGACGCCTGGCAGGCAAGGGCGCAGGCATAATGGCCGGCAGCGGAGGACGATGTGTTCGATGGAGAGCGGAACTTCACTCGCTCTTCTGCCGCTCGAGGAGGCGAACGCGCTCTTCCAGCTCTCGCACGCGCTGGCGCAGCAGCCGGTTCTCGTCCAGCAGGGCGGGCACTCGCTCCTGCTCGCGGATGAAAGCCTCGGGCGGGAAAAGAGGCCCGATAATCTGTCGCCAGCGCACCTGGACAAGATCGTCGCCCGGCCGACGGAAGGCGCCGCAGATCAGAAGCGGACGCGCGCCGATCGCCACCGGCACCGTCTTTATCTCGTCTCCGCGCAGAAGCTTCAGGTTCACGGTGCGGCCGGGCCCGCTTTCGATCACCTCGTGGGCCAGGACCGCAGGACTGTCTATGGTGTGGTCATCAACCTGGAGCAATATGTCGTTCGCCTGAACGCCTGCAACTTGGGCGGGCGAGTTTTCGAGCGTTGCTTTCACGCGCACCCCCTCGCGGCCGCGCGGTTCCTGCATGATCGCCAAGCCCAGCCAACCCAGCCGACGCGATCTGCCCTCCCTCAGCCCGCTTAGGATGGGCGTCACCCTGTCCACGGGCAACGCCAGGCAGTCCACTCCGCCGCGCGCCATGGAGACCCCCAAAACCACAGCCGCCAGCCGTCCGTCCGCATCGAGAAGCGGCGCCGCCGCGCAGCCCGGACGGACGTTCACGGAAGCGACCATCAGGTCCGGCCAATCAACCCCCTGCAAGCGGATGGCGACCCTCTGCGGCGCGACCATGCCGGGCGCCAGAAGGACGGTGGCTCCGTCATCCTGTCGCGGGCAGCAGGCCAGAAGGACCCAGGTTCCGGCCGCCAACGGCCCCTCCACCGGCTCAAAGGGAACGGTGCCGCTCAGGTCGCTCTTCAGGAGCGCGAGCCCGCTGGGCTGATCCACCGCAGCAACACGGGCGGCACTCTTGCGGCCGTCCGCGCAGATGATCGTTACGTCGGCACACCCGGCCAAGCCGAGAAGGCTGGTGAGCACATCGCCATCGGTGCTGACGAAGAATCCGGCGTTGGAGAAGGTGGCCTCCTCCGCATCGAGGCGCAAAGGCGCGCCCTTGGCGGGGAGAGTAGCGGCGACGCGCACCATAGACTCATTAGCGCGCTGAAAGGCCCTCTTGAACTCAAGATCCTGCGTGCCGGCCTGAAGCCGTCCGGCGGCCAGCACCAGGCACAGAAAGGCGGGAACAGCCCCCCTTGTGGCAGCCCAGCGCCGCATGTTTACCACCAACGGGAGGATTCTTCGGGGTCGTAGAAGGCGTGGTCCACAGGGATCCTGACCCCCGCGGAGTCGGTCCGAACGACGCGGGCCCCAACCGGCTCGTCCGCGAGGCGCCAGGATTCAGTGCTCACCGGGATGCTTCGGACCACGTTCACCGGCTCGCCCTGACCCGCAGCGGTGAGCATGACGGGCACATAAGGCGACACGAGCGACGGCACGGCGACCGGGCTTTCGATCTGCCGGTGGCGCCACATCCGCCCCAGATTGAGGGAGATGAAGCCCGCGGAAATGACGATGGCCGCTGCTGCGGCCACCGCAACGAAACGCTGGTAAGTGACCAGCCGGAAGAGTTTCGGCCCTTCGGCGTAGGCAGCCATCAGGCGCCGACGGCGGTCGGGCGTCAAGTAGGATACCGGCGGTGCAAGCTTGCCAACAGCGTCGCGGAGCGCGCAAGACGCCGTTCGCAACTCTTCAAACTCCGCCCGACAGGCCTCACACCGGCCCAGATGTTCCTCGAGGGCGTGCAGTTCCTCCAAATCGCGGCAGCCTTCGGCCGCGCCCCGGACCGCCCGATAAAGAGCCGTGACGTACAGTTCTTCCACGTCCCGGCAGCCTTCGGCAGCCTCAAGCAACCTGTCCTTGGCTTCCGTGCAGTTCACGGTCATAGCCTCCACCCCACTTAGTATCCCCCGGTCGCGGCAAGTTCAAAGGTTTGCCGCCCCGCGATGCGCCTTTCACTGGGGGAGCCATCCCGGCCGCCTCAGCCGCTGGGGCTCTTCCAGCCACTTGGCTATCTTCTGAAGCGCGTAATGGATACGCGATTTAACGGTCCCGATCGGGCAGTCCAGCACCTCGGCGATCTCCTCGTAGCTCATGCCTTCGATATAGCGCAGCGTTATGACGCTCCGGTGATCCGCCGATAGTTCCTGGATGGCGCTGCGCACCTGCTCAATGGCCTCGGAGCGCTCAGCCGTTTCAGGAGGGCTCGGGTAGTCGCTTTGGAGGATCACTTCGCTGCGCTCCTGCTCACCGTCCCCGACCATCGTCTGGAGGGAGATGGCGGTCGCCTGCTTGCGTCTGAGCCAGCGGCGGAACTTGTTCAGCAGGATGCCGTACAGCCATGTGTAAGTGGAAGACCGGCCTTCGAAGCTCTTCAAGGACTCCGCAGCGGCAAGAAAGGTCTCCTGAACGAGATCTTCGGCGGCCACCACATCGCCGCACATGAAACGCGCGGCGCGGAAGATCCGATCGTAGTGTTCGTCAACCAGTTTGCCGAATATCTTTTCGTTCACAGTGACGCCACGCCCTGAGCGCCGGCCATAGTGCACGTCGCTCTGCCTCTCAGCCTTGTGAAGGGAGGGCTTGACCCAAAGCAGAAAGGAAGGCTTCTTCTTTGAAAAGGCAAAACGATCCTAACCTGAATTATACAGCCGAGTCCCCCGGCGGGAAAGGGGGGAACTCGCGTTCCGGCTACTCTGGCAACCGAACCTGATGGGCCCTGGGCGAGCTTGTGTTCGGCGACTTGGCCGGTCGTCACGTCCCCATACGGCTCATGATGGCTTGAAGGACCTTACAGAGGTCCCGGGCTCGTAGTTGTCTTCTCGGAATCAGGCGGGGCCGCGCGCGCAAGCGGTCCTGCGGCCCCGCTTTGAGCGGCCGCTTCGTTCTGCTCCGCCACGTCATCGCAGAGGGTCACCGCCTTGCTCGCGCCCCGTCAGACAGCTCCCATGAGTTGCATGGCGGTTGCCATCGCATCGGCGGCGGCCTTTTTCAGTTCCGGCGCATTCGCCCGCTTGATCAGCTCGTCAAGCACCTTCAGTGGCTCGCGGTCAGCCGGCAGGAAGGCAATCCCTCTCAGGGCCGCCATCTGGACGACCTGCGGGCTCCTCGCGAAGAACTGGTAGCCGCTGGCATTCAGGGCCTGCTTCAACATTTCCACGTGTCCCATTGTGCCCAGCGCCTGCGCGGCGTAGCGCGCCGCCGGCAGGTCCGCTTGAGCCATGAAGCCTGGCGGCCCCATTTCCCCCCTGGGGCCGCCCATTGCGACCCACGGCGGCGGGCCTTCGACGCGAGGCCCGACCATCACCATCGGCTGCACTGGCGGGCCGACCAGACCCCCAAAGAGTGCCTTTGCAGCATCATCGCCGCCGATCTTGCGCAACACCATCACTGCGGCGCGCTGAACTGCCGGCGACGCCTGCGTGCCTGGAGGCGCCGGGGCCGCTGCGGGACCGGGTGCCGGCGAGGGCGGGCCGACCAGGAGCTCGCCCAAACTGCGCACCACCTCATCGCGCGTGGAGGGCGCCTGCTCAACCGACATGGCGGCAACAGCCGGTCCGAACTCCGAAGTCTCGATCAGGCCCTCCGTCTGCAGTGCCGACGCGGCGGCGCTTCCCTGGGTCTTGAACAGTGCTTCCACCACGGCCCATCTGCGGCGAAGCGGCACCAGGGCCTCGCCGAACTTCTCGATCGAGTATGACCACGCAACCTTGCGCCGCGGATCGGTGCGGTTGTACTTCACCTCCGGTCCCGCGGAGCCGAAGGCCAACGGAGGCAGGCCATCGGGCCTGTCCACCATCCCGGCCCGAGCCTCGGCCTCACGTCTCATCATCTCAAGGACTTCCGGAGGAGGCCCGCGGCGACCGGCAGTCGTCGGCTGCGCAGTCCGTCCGGAGAGGGCCGCTACCTCTTTTGCCTGTTCTGCGGCGAAGGGAGCTTTGATCATCTTCGCCAGGAAGCCGGCATACGCCATGTCTTGCCCGCTGACCTTGCTGCGCGTTAGTTCGTATATCGCCTGCCGGGCGTCCGCGCCCAGCGAGTCAAAGGCCAGGTTTACCAGCAAGAAGTAGTCCGGCGTGGGTGCTTCCGCCATCGTCTTCAGCAGGTCGGACCAGTAGGCATCGGACCTGTCGGGCCTCGGCAGCGCGTTCGGCACCGCCGTCAGCAGGCCGAGTCCCCCGCCGTGCACAGCCATGTGGACGACTGCGTCCCTGAGGGCATCTTGCAGCGTCCCGCCGCCTTTCTGAGCCTGCGGAACGGTTCCGGGCGCCTCGAAGCCCTCCTCCTCCCTCGGGAAGCCCCGCCCTGGTGTCGGTGGCGCCGCTGGCGCCAACGCAAGGCGGTTGACCACCAGCCGGGCCTGCTCGTCCGTCGGATTGGCGCAGCGGCCGAAAGCCCGCACGGCCTCCACCTGCAGAGCCGTACGCACGCCGGAAAGCGACGGCCTCAAGGGGCCGGGCTCTTCGATCAAGGACATCAGTCTCCGAACGATCTGCTGCTGAAGGGCGCTGTCGGCCGTCAGCTCGAAGAGCTGTTTGTAGCGACACATCTCCGTGAGACACCTGCACGAGACCGTCCAAAGCTCCACCTCGTACCAACCGCTCAGGTCGGCGTAGTCGCCTTGGACCTCCTTCACCGCGCCAGCCGGAGGGGCGGACTCCTGAAGAAGGTCCGACAGAGCGGGCAGGAAGGCTGTGTCTTGTGTGAAACCCAGTGCGTTCAGCGCCGCCAGGCGGTCCTGGAACTCCTCGATGAACTCCGCCTGCTTAGCATACGCACCTTTGTGAGTCGTTGCTTTCCCGCGCAGGAACTTGAGGTTCTCTTCGCCGCCTGCCTCGGCCAATGCCCGCATGGCAGCCGCTTTCAGCACCGGGTCTTTGTAGGTGTCGGAGAACTCCCGCAGCGCCGCGGAGGCCGCCGGGTCCCCGCTCTTGATGAGCAGGCCCAAGGCGTAGAGCTGGTCCCTTCCGTCGAGCTTGAAATCGCGGGGCATTTGCGGTTCGCCTTTCGGCTCCCTAAACCCGGCGGGCGAGTACGAGGCCGCTCGCGGCGGGCCAAAGCGCCTGCCTTCGGGGGGCCCCTCGTCTTCCCTGCCCATCGGCGGACCCATTCCCGGCCGGCCCTCGCCTCCGGGCCCGCCCGGCCCCGCGGCCGCTTTCCTGACGGGCTCCTTGGCCAGGGCCACCAGCGCCTGCGCATCGGGCTTCTCACCCGTCTTCATCAGCATCCAAGCGGCGGCGAGCTTCACCTTCGCATTCTGGCCGTCTGCCAATACCTTCCGGATGAATGCCCGCGCCGCCTGTGTGTCAACGCGGGCGTTCCACGCCCACTCGCCGCCATCACTGGGAACCGTAAGCCAGGCCTGGCGCGCCTTCTCCAACATGGGCAGGTCCACCACGCCGATGGCCGCGCCCGCCGCCTCGATTGTCTGCGTGGAGCCGATGCGGAGCAGGCAGAACTCCGCATCCGCATTCTTCCCCTGCTCGGCGGCCGCCTTGACCAACGCCAGGCCCGCCTCCCCGCCATTGCGAGCCAGGAAGGTCACCGCATTCTCGCCGCCCTTGCCCTGGGCCAGCGCTAAGCCGACCGGGCGCACCAGGAGGACCGCGTCCTGCGGGCTAACGCGCTCCAGCAGATCAGGGAACGGATTGCCGCTGGCGCTCATCAGGTCCGCAAGGGCAACCATGGCGGCCTGCCCGCCGATTCGGACCAGGGCGGCAGCTATCTTTGCACGGTGGGCATCGTCGGTGTAGAGGTCAGCCACGGAGGAGAGCGCCGCGACCGTGGACGGCGTGTCCATTGCCGTCACGAACTCCAGGAACGCGACGCGGCTCTTAGGATCCGCCGCCTTCAGGGACTTCCCTAACCCCTCCAACACTTCCGGGTCGCCGGCGGCGGCCTTGGCGGCTAGGACTGCCATCCGCACGGCGGGGACAACGGCGGGGCTCTCGCAGTAGTTAAGCGCCTCGGACGTGCCGATAGCACCAAGGGAGAGCAGTGCCCCCGTCACTACCTCCGTCTGCCGGGCCTCCCGGCTGAGCCCTCCGAGGAAATCAATGGCCTCCGGCGTCGCTACCTTCTCCAGCGAGACCATTGCGGCAACCTGAGCGTCCGCAGGCAGGGCGTCCCAGTTCTCCCGCACGTCTTCCAGGGCCGCGCGATCCGGGAGGAACGGCAGAATCCGCATGCGCGCGTAAAGGTGCCCCGCCCTATCGAGCGCCACGGGCTTTGGCGCCAGCGGAGAGGCGGCTTGCTGCGTGAGCGCGCCAGGCGCGCCGAAGCCGGGCCCTCCCCTCATCGGGCCTTCGCCAATAACCTCCAGCGGAGGCCCTTCGATCATCGGCCCCCTGCCGCCGGGGCCGGGCCCAGCTTCCTGTCCCTTCTGAGACATGAGGTCGAGCACGGCCAGGATGGCCTGGTAGGAATCCTGCGTCGCCGCGGACAAAGCCCCACGGAACTGCGGCCAGTTCAGGTACAGGTGCGCGTCCCTGTCCTGGATGCCGAGAACCCTGATGCGATCCACAGAGTCGGGCTTCTGCGCCGCGGCGTCCTGATAGGCGAGTTCCTTTGCCACGTTGGCGCTGAAAGAAGTCATCTCTTCGAAGGCGCGTGCGTCCTCCTGCCACAGATCGTAGAACTCTCCGCGCGCCTCCATCACCTCGTTCTTGAATGTGACCCCCTGCAGGTGGGCGGCCAGGGCCCTTGCAGCCCACTGCGAAGCGAAATCACCCTGAGCCGTTGCCAGGGCGCCCCAGAGCCCGGGGGCCAGGTCAACGCGCAACCCGCAGCAGGTGCCGCCCTGGACGGAGACCCTCTTTGCCTGCGGGTCAATCCCCAGACGCAGGGGATGCTGGGCGCTGCCATAAAGCACATCCTGGCCGTCTTGCCCGTAGCGGCTGCCGGTGGCCAGCGCGCCGATGACGGTGAGCGAATCGCCGCCGCGACTTAGCTGCATGGACACGGGCGCTTCGTCCGTCCCCTGTACGCTGAGTTCTCCGACCTGAGCCGAGGTGACTTGGCCCTGCAAGTTCGACCGTACGGTTGCCCCCTCGCCCTCTCTCCCTGTGCTGACCGCAGTGTACAGTTTGGCCAGCGTGCCGAAGTCGAGCGGCGGGCATGCCGCGCCTTCCTTGAGTGTGATTGTGTAGACCAGCCCTGCCTGAACGGTCAACGGGAAGGAGACGGCCGCCGCCTCGGTGCCGGCCGGGGTTACTTCGACCTGCAGAGAGCCCGGATCGGGCGTGAACTCAGGAGCGTCGGACGATCCGAGCGCCATACGTTCGGATTTGCCCACCCGTGCGCTGCAACCGGCGAGGCTGGCGTTTCGGTTGATGATGCGGACCTTCGGCCGCAGGGCTTCAAGGAATCTCTTCTGCTCCGGGGTGACAGGCGCGCCGGCGAATGTTTCGGTCCGGCCGAGCTTGGCGTTCACGGTCTGGTCGGCCGGCCTGAGCTGGACGGCCCGCAGCCAGCACTGCTCCGCCTCGACGTGCAGGCCGCTGTCCTGACAGAACTTGTAGAGGTCAGCCCAGTAACCGGCCGCCTCCTCGGGGCGCGCCTTGCGCTGTCGGGCCAACGTGTCGTTCAGGCGCGCCTTGTATGCCTCCACGGCTTGGCGCATCTGCTGTTCCTGGGAGCCCAGGGCTCCGAGCTCCTTCTCGGAGACCTGAAGAGTGGGCTTCTTCTCTTTTGCGCCGTCTACCTTGGCGACGACCTCCGCCTGGCCAGCGATAGGCGCCTTGGCCGACTCGGCTGCCTTGCTGCGCTGGGCCAGAATGCGTACAGCGACCACCGCCAGAAGCACCAGGACGGCGAGGCCGACGACAATGCTGCCGCCGATGACGACCGGCACAAGGTTGAACTTTTTCCCTTTTCCCTCATCGGCCTTGACGGCCGCGCCTGTTCGGATGTCGGCACCGCACTGGGGGCAGATGGCTACGCGGACGCCGAGCACGGATCCGCAGTTCGGGCACTGCTGGCGCGCGGGGTGGGAGAGCACCCCGGGCTTCTCCTCCTTCGGCCCGGCAGGGCCTTCTCCCGCTGGAGCGGCCGCCTCTGGAACTTGGGTCGGGCTGCCGCACTTCGGGCAGTAGACTCTTTGACCTCTCTGCCCGTCCTCAACCTCGAAGACGTTCCCGCACTCCGGATTGGCGCACTTAACCTTCTGGGCCATTCTCAATCCCTTCGCGTTGAACAAGAAACGACAAACCCCTCAACGGAAGTTATAGGCCACGGCGGACGTGCTGTCAAGTGTGTAAAACCGGCCTCTCAATGCGGCCTGGGAGGCGGTCTCCGGCAGGCAAGCGCCAAAGCTTGGCAAAAAGTGGGAAAAGTCCAGCTTGGGGCTCGAGAAGGGCCCGAAAGCGCTCGGCAGCGCCTCCGGAAAGCCGTAAGGCACAGTCCGGACCCCCACGCGCAGGGCCGCTCGGTTCGCGCGGCGGCTGCGAGGCGGCCGCCCCACCCGCTGCAGAGGCCGCCTGCGCGTCCTCCGCTCACCACGTTGTAACCCACCTGCCGCGCAATAGTTGTGAACCAGGCGCACGGCGCAGGCCGGCTCGCGGCCTTTTCTGTATTGACTATCTGGCACTTTCTTGGTATGATATGGGAATGTAGGAATAGGCCGGGGGGTTCCCATCACTGCCTTCGTGCTTTGCGACGTGTGTGCCCGCAGGCACCTGTTGAGCCGGTAGATGAGTTCCACGAGCCCGGAGCTTGTCTTGGCTGGAGTCGTTTCCTCTGCTCCTGCGGCGTTGGGCACATGTATGGAAGCCTGGAGCGAGGCTCGGTTGTGAGTGGAACGGGCGTCTTGTGGGAGCCCCGGGGAATGCGTCATGGAAATGAACCTGACGCGTCTTGGTGGAACTAAGAATGGATAACTGCTTGCTCGACGGCTCCTAATCCGGCCTGACCGGCAAGCTTCGCGATGCTGTGGCCACCAGCGCCGCGGCGTCACCTGAGAGTGGCCCGCCGAAAGTGCAGATATCCGTCATGTCAACGTTCCAGAAAGAAACCTATTACGACATCCTCGATATAGATCGCGGCGCCTCGCAGCCGGACATTAAGCGCGCGTTCCGGCGGCTCGCCAAGAAGTACCACCCGGACACCAACCGGGGCAACGGCGCAGAAGCCGCGAAGAAGTTGAAGGAGGTCATTGCGGCCTACCGCGTTCTGAGCAACGAGCGCGAGCGGGCGAGGTACGATGTGCTGATGCAGTCCAGTCCGACCTTCCAGCAGGAGGTGCGCCGCTCCGAAGCCCGGACCATGAAAGAGTACGCGGAAGAGATCCTCGGCGACCTTCTCTCCGGGCGCTCCCGCAGAGCACTCAGCCTCTACGACGACCTGGTGGCGCGTGGCGATTTCAGGCTCGAGGAGTACCTGGAGCCGAAAGACTACCTGGACTGCGTGTTCCTGTTGGCGGAGCAATGCGAACGGGCGAACCGCTTCCGCGAAGCGGCCAAGCTTTACGAGGAACTCTACGAGCGCGAGAAAGACCCGCCGCGCCAACGTTACTTCTTCGAGGAAGTGAAGGCTCGCATCAAGAAGCTTTACAGCCGCAAGCTCCCGCGCGACGTCACCAGCGCGGACGAAGAGATCGCTTGCTACGAACGCATCTTGCAGTTCGAGCTGGACAAGAGCGAGAAGGCCTTCATCCTGAAGAAGATTGCCGAAGTGCACTGCCGCGTCGGCAACGAGCGGCAGGCGAAGCAGATATTCGTCGAGGCGCTCAAGCTCAAGCCGGGCCTGAAAGGGACGGCGACGATCCGCGAGAGCCTCGGCATGGAGGAGGTCTGAGCTTCCACCCTCCGCCCGAGAAAGAGGCCCGAACGGCGAAAGCCGCCCGGGCCTTTTTTCTTGCGGGTGGCACAAGCCCGAAGGTGCTTGCCGCCACCTTGAAAGAACGAATGCCCGGCCTTATAATCCGGTCCCGACCTGCGAACGCCGGGACCGCGCACACGGCCGTCCCCGTGCGGGTCGTTGCTTAACTACCGGAGGTCAGCCCTTAGTGACTGAAGAGGCCGTGGCCAAGGGCACATCGGCGGAAGACTCGGAGCTCCTTGCATGCACCTGTGCCCACCTGGCCGACGAGCGGAAGGCCGAGCAGATCGTCGTCCTCAACGTCGGACAACTGACGTTCTTCACAGACTACTTTGTGATCGCCACGGGCCGCAACGAGCGGCAGATCAAGGCCATCGGCGATGAGATTCACCTGCGGATGACGGCTCTTGGGCGACCCGTCATAGGGATCGAGGGGCAGCCCGCCTCGGGCTGGGTTCTGATAGACGTCGGAGACGTCGTCGTCCACCTCTTCAATCCCGACACGCGCCGTATCTACGACTTGGAGTTGCTCTGGGGCGAGGCCCCTCGAACGCAGTGGCAGACCGTGCAGCCGTTGACGGCGCGCGCCGGCGCGGAACCGTCGGCCTGAGTTCCACGGCCAGGCCGCTGCCGATTTCGGAAGACGCGTCCCTGGCCGTGTCCGGCCAACCGTCAGGGGCTTGCCCGTCTCAACTGATCGCGCCTTTCATCAATCCGTCGGTACATGGCGATGGAATACGTGAAACTCGGGCGGTCGAATCTTCAGGTTTCGCGCCTGTGCCTCGGCACGTGGAACATGTGCGGGGCAGGCGGCTGGGGGCCCGAAAACGACGAACGAAGCATTGACCTGATCAGAAGGGCTCAGGACGACGGGTGCAACTTCTTCGACAGCGCCCACGGCTACGGCAAGGGCCACTCCGAAGAGGTGCTCGGCCGCGCGCTTGCCGAAGGCGACCGGCGGGAGCGAGCCGTCGTCGCCACGAAGGTTGTGCAGTGCCCGCCCAAGAGAGTCGAGGCCGGCCTCGACGCCGCCCTTCAAAGGCTCCAGACGGGCTACGTTGATCTCTACGTCGTCCATTGGCCGCGCCCGAGCATGTCGCTGGAGGCGCTCCTCGGCAGAATGTGCGAACTGAAGGCAAAGGGCAAGGTCCGCGAGATCGGCGTCAGCAACTTCAGCCTCGCGCAAATGCAGGTGGCCCTCAGGTACGGCGCGGTCAGCCTGCAGCCGCCCTACAACATCCTCTGGCGCATCATCGAACCGGACGTGCTTCCGTTCTGCCGGGAGAACAACCTCGCCGTCACCCCATACGCACCGCTCGCCCAGGGGCTCCTGACCGGCCGGTTCACGCGCGCGTTCGAGGAACGGACGGGCGTCCGCAAGAGCAATGTCCTCTTTGAAGAGCCGGTCTTCACCGAAGCGTGCAGGGCCGTTTCCCTCGTGGACGAGATCGCCGACGCGCGCAGCTGCACCAGCTCCCAGGTGGCGCTGGCCTGGGTGCTCCAGACGAACGGGGTCACTGTGCCGATCGTGGGCATCAGCAAATGGAGCCACTGGCAGGACAACGTCGGCGCGCTGAAGGTCCGCTTGACGGACGAGGAGTACCAGCGCCTGTCGGCCGCAGGGATGAAAGTGTGGCAAATGCTGCCGCAGGACGCCACCATGTGGGGATGGAAGCCCGAGTGACGCCGGTTGATAGTCGGTAGTGGTCGGAATCCAGCCGCTGGTCCCGAGCGCCCCGCCTGGCCGATCGAGCAGCCCCAACGCCTTCCGCCCCCCCGACCTCGCACTCCTATAAGCCGGCCGGCGGCAGCCCCGTCCACGGGTCCCTCTCAAGCACCCAGTAGTAGACGAGCGCCCCCAGCCATCCGTGGCTCAGCGCAAGGGGGATCAAGTTGGGCGTCCACAAGAAGAGCACCGTCCAGGCAGCCCCAGCCGCTGCGCACAGGCCTGCCAGTGTCCAGTCCGGCGCGTGGATGAGCCCGAAGACGACTGCGGCAATCGGAACGACGAGGGCCGGCGAAAGGCCCAGGCGACGCAGGTTTTGCGCGAGCAGGCTTTGCACGAGCAGTTGCTGCGCCAGCGCCCAGGCCGGGTAGAGCATGAAGATCGCGATGGAAGACCACGGCAGCGGCACCCACCCCTTCAGCATCCGGTAGCAGGCAATCCCCGCGGCCGCCAGTCCCAAGACCGGAAGGCATCGGCGAACTGCGAGGGCGAGGTTGTCCAGCCGCAATCCCCACTCGGAGAGCATCAGGCGTTGGCGGCGGACGCGCAAGATGATGTAAGCCAACCACAGCGCGGCACAGAAAGCGATGAACGGAATCCGTCCGCCGTTCAACTGCTGGCACAAAACGAAGCCGCCGCCTGTGAGAACTACCGCTCCAATCTCCCCCAGAGACCGCAAGCGCGCCGTCGGCAACTCCATCATGCAGAGCTCCTGAGCGCCGTCATCCGCCTGTCAGCTTCTTGGCGAACGGGATCAGGCCGCCTGCTTCGATGATGCCCTGCAGCGCAGGCGAGAACGGCGTAAACGTGTAAGTCCTTCCCTTTGTGTAGTTCACGACCCTCCCGTGCGCGAATTCCACCTCCAGCGCGTCGCCGCTCTCCGCCTCCCGCGCCGCATCCGGGCACTCGGTGATCTCCAGGCCGGTGTTGATAGCGTTCCGGAAGAAGATGCGCGCGAAGGACTCGGCCACCACGCCCTGGATGCCGCACCCTCTGATGGCCAGGGGCGCATGCTCCCGCGACGAGCCGCAGCCGAAGTTCTTCCCGGCCACGATGATGTCCCCCGCCTGCACCTTCCCGGGGAACGCGGGGTCGAGGCCCTCCATGCAGTGCGCAGCCAGCTCTTTCTCGTCCGTCATGTTCAGGTAGCGCGCCGGTATGATCTCATCGGTGTTGACGTTGTCGCCGAATTTCCAGCATTTTCCTTCCATCATGTGCCCTTTCGCATACCTGTCGGCGCGCGGACGGCTCAACGTCCGGCGTGGCCGCGGGCGAACTGTCCGCTCCGCCGGCCCTCCATGTGCTGCCGCGCCTGGTGAACGAAAGCGTCCAGCAACGTCATCTCGCCGGGCTGCTCGACGCCATCGAAGGCAAGCTTCAGCACCGGGACGCCGCCGTGATCTTCCCGGAACCGTTCCAGCAGGCCGTTTACTATCGCACCGGGCATGCAGCCGAAGGGGACCACGTTGACGATGCCGTCCACGCCGTGCTGCACGTATTCGATGGCTCGTCCCAGGCTCAGGATGGCCTCGCCCTTGACGGTCGGGTCCAGGTATCTGCTCCCCAGCCGCAGAATGTCGGCTATCGGGGCCTCCCGGGGCATGCGGGAGACAGCGCCGCGGAAGGCGCGGGCCACGCGGCCCTCATCCCACCGGGCCACGAACTCCGCCAGCCACTCCCTCACGAAGCCCCAGACCGCGGCGTTCTGCCAGCAGAGCTCGCGCCGTTCGTGGGCGATGTAGTTCAGCCACTCTTCCAGGGGGGGCAAGATCACCTGGGCGCCCAACTGCTCGAGCTTCCTGACCAGGAAGTTGTTCGCAAACTCGTTGCTCCGCACGTAGATCTCGCCCACTACGCCGATGACGGGCCGAGGCTGGGAGCGGTCGGTCTCGACGGCATCGAGCCGCCTGCGGATGTCGGCCGCCACGGCGAAGTAATCTCCGCGCCGCTCCGTTATCTCCGCGAGATCCAGAAGGCCCTGGCGGTAGACGCGGTCCGTCTCGCCCCTGTTCACCTCGTGCGGGCGCACCTCCCGCACAGTCTTCTGCATGAAGTCCACGATGAGCGCCACGTCCCAGCAGCGGCGGTAAAAGTCGGGGCCGAAGTGCTCTACCTGGCTCGCGAACTGGTCCGTCTGGTCCAGCACCACCATCGGCACCTGGTCGTACCCAAGCTCGTCAAGCACCATTCGATGAAATTTGTGGTACTGCCCGAATCGGCAGGGGCCGTTCGCCTGAGGCATGAAGAACGCGGCCCGGGAAGGTTCGAAATCCGGCCCGCGGGTCTGCTTCACGATGTCGCCGGTCGTCAGTATGCACGGGAAGCATTCCTTGCCCGTGGTGAACTTGCGCCCCAGCTCCATGCTCTCGCGGTCCGAGACGGGCATGGCTTCGGCATCCATGCCGCTGGTCCTGAAGACGGCCGCCACCGGAACGGTGTGGTCGTCCATGTGCGGGATGTAGACCTTCAGGCGCCGCGGGCTGCGCCGGACGTCGAAGAACAGATCCTCGCCCCGCGGCCTTTTACGGGCGGCCGGCCGAATGCCGTGCAGGCCGTCCACGAAGGCCTCGAGCCGCGTGACGACGCCCACGTCGGCGCTGTGCTCGTCTATCTCGATCGTCAGGTACGGCTGGCCCAGGAGCCGGCCGAAGAACTTGCTGATGAAGGAGTCCGGCCCGCAGCGGAAGTTGGTGATGTAAACTGCGTGCAACCCGGGATGGGCCGCTATGTACTTCGCGCCCGCCAGTATCTTCTGCCCGTACTTCCAATACATGTGCGGGAATTCGTCCCCGAGCGATTGCAGGTCCAGCGGCAGGAAATCGAGCGGAATCGCCAGCAGGCCCAGGTCCCGCAGCTTGTCCGGGACCCCCAGGTTCACGGCCGTGTCGCAGCCGTTGTAAGGACGGCTGATAATGACGACCGCCGGCTGGTCCTCGGTGACCTCCGCCAGAACTTGCCGCCCGCGCTCCTGAAGCGTCGCCCTGAAGCGGTTCAGCGCCTCCCAGGCCTTCTCGATGGCCGCCTCCACGCGGGCCGGGCGTGCCTCGAACATCTGCCCCATCCTGCGCAGCTCTTCGTCCACGAAGGCCCGGCCGCGCTCAAACTGGAAGATGGGCGCCAGAAGCTCCGGCCCATCCCGCCTGAAATCCAGGGACGCCCGCAGCAGATACGGCAGGCTCTGCACCAGCGGGCACGCGTAGGAGTGCACGACCTTCTCCGCCTCGTGTTCCAGGCTGATGACGCTCGGCACGAAGATGTAATCTACGCCCTTGTCCATCAGGTTCAGCACGTGGCCGTGGGCGACCGCCACCGGGAAGCAGGTCTCGGTGGCCATGGCGTCGCTCCCGGCACGGATGATGTCCTTGTTGGTCGGCTCGGAGAGGACGACCTCGCACCCGATCTCGGTGAAGAAGGCCTTCCAGAACGGATACATCTCGAAGAACGTCATCGCCCGTGGGACGCCGATCTTCACGCCGGTCGCGCCGTCCGGCCGGTCCTTCCCGTAAGCGCTCAGCAGCGCCTCTTCGCGCGCGGCAAAGAGCTTCGGCAGATGCTCGCCCTTCTTGTGCTTCTTATCGTCGTCGAAGCGTCCGCATCGGCTGCCGTAATGCAGGGCCTTCTGGCCCTCGATGGATACCTGGTGTATCTCGCACCGGTTCGAGCAGCCCTTGCACTCCAAAGTCTTCAGCTCGTAACTCACGCCCCGCAGGTCGAAGCCGCGGAAGCTCGTCTTGCCGTTGGAGTTCTCCTGCGCGATGATGGCCGCCCCCACTGCGCCCAGTATGTCGTGGTGAGACGGCACGAGGATCTGCTTGCCGAGCACCGACTCGAAGGCCGCCTTCACTCCCCGGTTGAACGCGACCCCGCCCTGGAAGAAGATCCTCTCGCCCACCTGGCGGTCTTCGAGCACGCGGTTCAGGTAGTTGTAGACGATCGAGTAGCAGAGCCCTCCCACCAGGTCGCCCCGGGGAATGCCCCGCTGCTGATGGTAAATCAGGTCGCTTTCCATGAACACCGTGCAGCGCTCGCCGAGCTGGCACGGGGCCTTGCTCGCAAGGGCCTCGGCACCAAACTCCTGCTCGATCTTCAGGCCGAGCCGTTCGGCCTGCTCCTCCAGGAAGGATCCCGTCCCCGCCGCGCAGACTTTGTTCATCGCGAAGTCAACCACGGCGCCGTTCTCGAGCGAGACGTACTTGGCGTCCTGCCCGCCGATCTCGAAGATCGTGTCCACGCGGGGGTCCACTTCCACGGCGGCGCGGGCGTGTGACGTGATCTCGTTCTTTATGACGTCGGCGCCGATGAACTCGCCGGTCAGGTAGCGCCCGCTGCCCGTGGTGGCGCACCCGCGCACCCGCACGCGCTCGCCCACCTCCAGGCCGACCTCGTAGAGTCCCTTCTTGACCGCCTCGATCGGCCGCCCCTCCGTCATCAGGTAGCGGCGGGCGATCACGTTGCGGTCCGAATCTATGACCACCACGTTCGTGCTTATGGAACCGACGTCCACGCCGACGAAGGCGTCTACCCTCCCGTTCCCTTCCGGCATCCTCCGGGCCGCCACCTCAACCCTGTAACCGTCGCCCTTCAGCGCGGGCAGCCTCTCATCTTCGGCGAGCGGCCGGTTCATGTAGCGCCGCAGCGGCTCCAGGCTCTCAAATGAGCAGTCCCGGCCCTCGTCGAGCGTCTGAAGCACCGCCCCGATCGCGCCGGTGCAGTTGAAGTACTTCGGGATGACAAGCTCTCCGTCCTTGCAGCCGAGCACTTCCCTGAAGGCCCTGACCATGCCGACGTTCGCCGCCACGCCGCCCTGGAAGGCGATGGGTTTGACGAACTCTTTCCCCATGCTGACGCTGCTCTTGAAGTTCCGCGCCATGGCGTGGCAGAGGCCGGCAATGATGTCATAGTCCGGGGTGCCCTGCTGCTGAAGGTGGATCATGTCGCTCTTGGCAAACACCGAGCAGCGTCCAGCCACGCGCGGCGGATTCGCGCTCTTGAGGGCCAGCCGGCTGAACTCCTCGATGCTCACCTTCAAGCGCGAAGCCTGCTGATCCAGGAACGAGCCCGTGCCCGCCGCGCAGAGGGCGTTCATGGCGAAGTCCTCGACCCGCGCCGACCCGTTCCCCGCGTGCCCCAGGCGGATGAGCTTCGATTCCGTGCCGCCGATCTCGATGATCGTGCGCACCTGGGGCTCCAGGAACGCCGTCGCCCTGCTCTGAGCTACGATCTCATTGACGAACGGGACGCCCAGCAGGTCCGCGATGATCTTCGCCCCCGTGCCCGTGACGCAGAGCCCCTCTATGCCGTCGAACTTCTTCAGCACATCCTCGAGCTGCTCAAGGGCCACTTCGAGCGGGCGGCCGTAAACCCTCACGTAGCGCGACTCGAGGATCTCCCGCTGCCCCGTCAAGACCACCACATCCGCGCTTACCGAACCGACGTCCAGTCCGATGTAGCGTGGCATGATTCTGCCTCCCACCTCATTGCCAATTCGTCACGCCGTCAGCGGATCACCGGCTTACTGGGCCGCGGGGTGCGCCTCTTGCGCCCGGCCACCTCGTCCGGGTGTGCGATGCAGCCCGTAACGGCGCTGGCCGCAGCCACGGCGGGGTTGCAGAGGTACACTTCGCTTTCGGCATGCCCCATCCGCGTGCGGAAGTTGCGGTTCGTCGTGGCAAGCGCCCGCTCCCCCGCCGCCAGCACTCCCATGTGCCCGCCCAGGCACGGGCCGCACGTGGGCGTTGAGACCGCGCCTTCTGCGTCTATGAACGCCCGTATCAGGCCTTCCTTCAGGGCCTGGCTGTAAATCGCCTGAGTGGCCGGGAACACGATGAGCCGCACCTTCGGGTGCACCTTCTTCCCTCGCAGGATCCGCGCGGCGATCCGCAAGTCGCTTATGCGCCCGTTCGTGCACGAGCCGATCACCACCTGGTCTATCTTCAGCCCGGCGAGTTCCTCAACCGGCCGCGTGTTCGAAGGCAGGAAGGGCGCTGCGACCTGCGGACTGAGCTTGCCGACGTCCCACTCATAGGTCTCGACGTACTTTGCATCGGCGTCGCTCGCGTAGTAGGCGGCTTCCTTCTTCAGCCGGCCCGCGCAGTATTCCCTCGTCTTATCGTCAGGCGCTATGATGCCGCTCTTGCCGCCCGCCTCGATCGCCATGTTGCACATGGTGAAACGGTCGTCCATCGGCAAGTCCTGGATAGTCGGCCCGCAGAACTCCATCGCCCTGTAGAGCGCCCCGTCCACGCCGATCTGGCCAATCGTGTAGAGGATCAAGTCCTTCCCGCCCACCCAGCGCGGCAGGCCGCCTTTGTAGACGAACTTCATGGACTCCGGCACGCGGAGCCATACCTGCCCCGTGGCGAAGCACGCCGCTAAGTCCGTGCTGCCGACGCCGGTCGCGAAGGCGCCGAGCGCCCCGTAGGTGCACGTGTGCGAGTCCGCGCCGGCCACCAGGTCGCCCGGCCCGACGAGTCCCTGCTCAGGGAGCAGGGCGTGCTCGATCCCGACGCGCCCGACCTCCCAGTAGTTCAGTATGTTGTGCTTGCGCGCGAAGTTGCGGAGCGCCAGGGCCAGCGTAGCCGCCTTCACGTCCTTGTTGGGCGTGAAGTGGTCGGCCACTAAGGCGATCTTAGCATTGTCGAAGACCTGCTTGAAGCCCGCCTTCTCGAACTCCTCGATCGCGATGGGCGCTGTGACGTCGTTCCCGAGGCAGAGGTCAACCTTTGCCATGATGTACTCGCCCGGCTTCACTGCGTCCGAACCGCAGTGCGCCGCGAGCACCTTCTCTGTAATCGTCATTCCCATCTCAGCACTCGACCTGCACAGGTGCCCCTGCTTGGCGCGGCAGAGCGCGCGCATCCCGAGCTGAAGATACACCCCCGCCACGCCGATCTGCGCCCGTAAGCGCCAAGCCACCCCTGCCAGGCTTGGCAAGGAGCGCCGCCCGCGCGTCAGTCGCGCCGGGAAGCCCCCATGAACAGCAAAATGAACCGCAGCAGCATCATCACCGAGACGAGCGCCGCCGCCAGGTAAGTCAGTGCCGCTGCGTCAAGCACCTTCTTGGCGTGCGGCCGTTCAGCCGCCGTGATAAAGCCGCCCTGCTCAAGCATCACTAACGCCCGCCGGCTGGCGTTGTACTCGACCGGAAGCGTCAGCACCGAGAAGAACGTGGCTACTGCAAACACCACGATGCCGACCTCCGCAATCACTTTCGCCCAGCCCGCCTGCGTCATCACGAGCAAGACAATGCCGACGATGGCCAGGATCGGGCCAAGATTGCTGCCGAAAGAGGCTGCCGGCCAGATGCCCTGCCGCAGCTTGAGCGGCACGTAGGCATGCGCGTCCTGCACGGCGTGGCCCGACTCGTGCGCCGCGACTCCCAGCGCCGCCAGGCTCGGCGAATCGTAGACCGGCTCGCTCAGGCTGAGCACCTTCTTGCGCGGGTCGTAATGATCGCTCAGCTCGCCCTCAACCGGCTCAATGGTCACGTTTCCCAAGCCGTTCTGGTCCAGGATGGCACGCGCCACCTCCGCGCCTGTCGCCCCGGACGAGGACCGGTAGCGGGAATACTCCGCGAAGGCGGAGCGCACCTTGTGGCTGGCGTAGAACGCTAAGATCATCGGCGGGATCACCAGTAAGAACGTCCAGTCATAGAACATCCGTGCTTACCTCCATATTGGGTTCTCTGGCACCCCCGGGACTAAGCGCAACAACGGCGCCAAGCGCGAAGCCCCTTTCGGTACGACGGACCTGTCCCAGAGGTCGTTCGTATCATTATAGCCGATTCAGCCGCCAATTCAACGGACGCCAGATGCGTGAAGAGCCTGGCCGCGGCGGCCGGGCACCGCCGCCTGTCACACGCGTGGCTCAGGTCGCAAGTCCTTTGCTGCCAAGAGATTAAAGCGGTCAGAGCAGGCGTCCTTGCGACCCATGCTCCGGATGCTGAAGGCCAATGGCAGGCAGGCCCCTTGACGGGCTCTCCTTGCCGGAGTAAGCTCAGTCGCGGCACGACGCCCGCGGTGTGAGCCGACATTTCGGGCACGGCCGGGGGGCGGTGGTCGGGAGACTGACCATGAACAGTAAGCAACGCAAGACGGAGAGGCTGGCACCGTGGCTGCTCCTCTTCGGAGTGCCCTTTCTCTGTGTCGGCCTCGGGACGCTGACCTTTGCATGCCTGCGCTGGCACACCTTCTTCAGAGCCCGCTCCTGGCAACCCGTCGCCGCAACGATTCAGCAGGCAGATCTCCAGGAACACCCGGGAAGCGAGGGGACAACGTACAGCGTCGAAGCCACGTACACATATGAGTCCAAAGGCCGGCGCTATACGAGCAACCGCGTCGATATCACCGGCCTAAGCTCGGGAGACCAGCCATTCCACTGGAGGCGCTACCAGGAGTTGAAGCGACACCGCGACACGGGGCTGCCCTTCACTGCCTACGTGAACCCCCAGAACCCATCGGAGTCCGTGCTCTACCGCCAAGCGGACACGTCGATATATGAGAATCTTGCCATCGGCGCCTTTGGCGCATGCGTGCTCTGTCTGGCCGCCTGGGCCATCCGCAAGTGGAACCGCATCAGGACGCTGAGCGAATGCGACAAGAGCCGGCTCTTGCTCGTCCGTGCTGACTGGCGGCAGGGCTGCGTCCGAGCTTCTATGGCCAGGTATCTGCTCCCGAGCTGCATTGCGGCCGTCGGGATGATTGCCGTCGTCTCCATCTTCATCATCCCCTGGGCAAGCGCGGGGGCGCCGGTGCTGGCCTGGCTGGCAATCGGCCTTTTCCTGCTCATCGCCGCTCTTGCCGTGTTTAGAGCCGCGCAGAGACTCGCAACGCTGCTCGTATATGGAACGCCCGTACTTTACCTCTCCGAAGTGCCCGTCGTGCCGGGCCGGCGCGTCGTGGCGGCGCTGCGCACGGCCAGGCCCCTCGCCGCTGACCGATGGACGCTGAGTCTGGAATGCTTTGCGTGGGCTTCCTCAGAGGGTTCGGGGGAGGACCCGCGGCTCACCGAGGTGCGACGCCGGCTGCAGGCCATGCCGGGCCGGCGGCCCACTGTCAGCGGAACGACCTGGTACGGGCAGCGGGTTTACTGCCAGGAACCGTCCCCCCTGGGCGACGCGCGGTCCGACCACACCGGCGCCCTCATGCTGCCCGTTGCCCTGGAGCTGCCGAAGGGCACGCCGGAGACCGCCCTCGACCCCTACTTCAGGATAACCTGGGCTCTGTCGGCGAAAGCCCGCGCGTTTCCCCTCTCTTTCTCGGCCAGCTTTGAGTTGCCGGTCTTTGCAGTGCCCGAAGATGCCATCCAGAAGATGGATGACGCGCACCGATAGAGGTCCGTCAGCGCAAGAACGGAAAAGTCATGCCCCGTTGCAGCCAGTGCGGACGTGACCGCCCGGTGGTAGCTCGCGTGCTCAGCATCTGCGCCGACTGCATCCGGTCCGGCGACGAAGCGGTCATGGCAGAGGTGGAGGCCATCCACGCCCGCGAGCGCGCCCGCTTCGGCTTGCCCGGCGAGCCGCCGCGAGCGCCCGACGGCGTCCCCTGCCATATCTGCGCGAATGAATGCCGCATCCCTGAGGGGCAAGGCGGATACTGCGGCGTCCGCGTTAACGCCGGCGGAAAGCTGTCCGGCGGCGGGCCGGATGGGGCAGCGGTCTCCTGGTACCACGACCCCCTGCCGACGAACTGCGTCGCCGACTGGGTCTGCCCCGCCGGCACAGGAGCCGGCTATCCCAGATGGGCTTACGCAAATGGTCCGGAGCGCGGCTACGCGAACCTTGCGGTCTTCTACGAGGCCTGCTCCTTCGACTGCCTCTTCTGCCAGAACTGGCACTTCAGGAGGGCCAATCTCTCCTCCTTGGAAAGGCGCCGCAGTGCCCAGGAGCTGGCCGACGCAGCCGACTCCCGCACCTCGTGCATCTGTTTCTTCGGCGGCGACCCCACCTGCCAGATGCCTCATGCCCTCGCCGCGGCGAGCATCGCCCGCAAACAGAACCCGGACCGGATCCTCCGCATCTGCTGGGAAACGAACGGCTCGATGGCGCCCACGCTGCTCGACCAGGCGATGGGCCTCTCGCTCGAAAGCGGAGGCTGTGTCAAGTTTGACCTCAAGGCGCTCGACTCCAAGCTGCACCGGGCGCTCTGCGGCGTTGACAACGCGCGGACATTCGAGAACTTCACCGCCGCTGCCCGCCGGATTCCCGAACGCCCGGACCCGCCGCCTCTTGTCGCCAGCACGTTGCTTGTGCCCGGTTACGTGGACGCGGATGAAGTCAGGGAGATTGCTTCCTTCATCGCCGCCCTTGACCCGGGCATCCCATACGTGCTACTTGGTTTCAAAGGCGACTTCCTCATGACTGACCTGCCCAACACGTCGAGGCTGCAGGCGGAGAGGTGCTACCGGGCGGCGAAGGAGGCAGGCCTGAACCGCGTGCGGGTCGGAAACGTCCGGTTGCTGGGGCCGGACGCCTGACGCCCGGATCTTGAACAAGCGAAGAGCCCCCGGCAAACCGAGGGCTCTTCTGGCAAATGTTCTGGGGACCATCAGATGCCGCCGCTGATCGTCCAGCGATCCGGCTGATTGTAGACCTGCCTGACCCATGGATGGAACGACTGTACCCGTTTGACGCCGTTCTCCTCAATCTCCACGTCGCACGGCACGCGCAGCGCGCCAGTGCGGGGGTTAGCGTCAGGCGTCGGCTCGCCGATGGAGACGATGCGCAGGAACTTCGTGCCGGCAAGCCCTTCCTGTATCTTCGCAGCCGGCATGCCTTCGTACAGGCGACCGCCCATCGTGAAGTCCCCCGCTATAAGCGCTTCGAGGAAGGAGCGAACCACTTTCGCAGCGATCTCCTTCTCGCTCAGGTCGCCCCTGGCCAGGCCGATCTGCTGCGCTGTCTGGTCAATGACCATCACGTCCTTAGGCACATTGAGCGCGAAGACGGCCGGCTCAATCGGCTTGTTGTAATCCAGCACAATTAGTCGCCCCACCGTCTTGTACTCGGAACCACGTAGTTCCTGCTTCTGAAGCTCCTTGAGCAGCTTCGTGCGGGCATCCACAAGCCACACTTCGCGCCTTGCCGTCGAATCCGGTCTCGTGACCGTCAGGCGGATGACGCCCTCTGCCGTGGGCTCTTCAACCTCGATGCTGGCGTCCAAATTGGCCTGGGCCTCGTAGATTCGCTCCACAGCCAGCTTCGGGTCCGGGAATTCGCTGGCGATCTTGGCCAGCATATCCGGCTCACGCACCGTGGTCACGCATTTCTTGTCCTTGAACCAGACCCGGGCCTTGTCCTTCTCCCAGACCACGTCCTTGGGTCCATCCTCCGTCTGTGGGAAGTCCATGCGCAGGCGCAGGAGCGAGCCATCGCCGCCAAACTCCGCCCAGGCCTCCTCTATGCCGCTTCCCGCCGGCTCCCATTTGACGTGAATGGAGCGCATACCGCGATAGGCCGCCACGGTCTGCTCAAGGGCGTAGGCCAATGAGCCAGGGCGCCCCAGGCCGAACAGAATGACGAGTGCAACCAATGCCGCCGCGGAGGCGGCTGCCAGACTCCATCGTGTCACTTTCCTACGCGTGATGTTAGTTCTCCTCAGGTTGGGGGCACTTCCCTGCAAGATCCTGTCCATTACCCTCCCGTCGGGGCGTGCACCAGCAAAGGCACGGCCGTCGCTGACGAGTCGCGCGCGCAGTCTGATGAAACTCTCGGCCTCAGCCCGGCAAGCGGGGCATGACCGCATGTGGTCGGCAAGGGCGGCGGCCTGCCGCTCGTCCAGAATGCCTTCCGCCTGAGCGACCAGCAGTTCCTGGGATTCTGAACACTTCATCTTTGCACCTCCGAGCTTTGCTGGGGCTCGTGGACCTCGCGGAGCGATACCCGCAGCATGGCGTACGCCCGCGAGAGCCTTTTCGTGACCGTGCCAAGTGGGATGGCCAGCCCCTCGGCCACCTGGGCGCAGGACAAGTTCCCGTAGTACCGCAGCAGGATCACCTGCCGGTATACTTCCGGCAGCGCGGCGACGGCCCTCTCAAGGTCGTAATCTTGCGATTGGGCGTGCTGGACGACCTCTTGCCACGGCGGGTCGCTCCGCTGCTCGTTACGCCGGCGCGCTCTCTGTTGTTCCTTGACAACGCGGTCAGCGATGCCAAAGAGCCAGGAGAAGAACGAGGCAGGCTTCCGGAGCCCTTTGAGACCGAGGAACGATCTCACGAAGGCCTCCTGCGCGGCCTCCTGGGCCCATTCCCTATCTCTCAGCCGTCCGGCCAGGTATGACAGAAGGGGCGCCCAGTAACGTCCCACGAGGGGTTCGAAGGCCTCCGGGTGGCCGTTTAGGGACAGCTTCACGCACTCTTCGTCTGTTTGGGTCATGGACACTCCACGATAAAGCTTCGGATCCGGATCCTCAACTTATAGTGCATCAGATAGGCGTTTTGCGACATGCAAATGTGTATCGCAGACTTGGCGGAACAGCTACGGTCGTCGGGCCGAAGTGGCCGCCTGCCCTCGCCAGCCCTTCGATCCGCCTTAGGCGGACTCAGGGCCGTGAGCTTGGCACACGGCAGGGCCGGCCCGCCTTCGAGTTCCTTCACAGTGCCCCTCACGCCGCTGTTCCCAGCCTCTACGCCCCCTCCGTTGATGTCGCCTTGATGGAAAAGCCATAAAGGGCTACACTCGCTGCCCAAGAAAGAGGCGGAACTGGAGCGTGCGCCATTGGCTGCTCTGGCATATTGGTGATGTGCGAGGCGAGGCGGCCGGCCTCTCTCCAGACCTATATTGCCCGCGCCGCCCAGAGCCGCCAAGGCAAAGGAAAGTCGAAACGGAGGGAACGATGAGAGCCTGCGCAGCGCTTGTCTTGGCGGCGGCCGTCCTGGTCCTGGGAGCGGTCTTTGGGGCGGGAACCGCGGCGCAGCCTGGCGGCGGAACCCCCGGCCGCACGGTCTACGCCTGGTTTCCGCGTGACTTCGGCAACTGGGACACTCGGGCACTCGAGACGTCGCTTAATTCGGGGATTGACACTACGCGTCTTGTAGCTTATACTATCTGTGGCGTAAAGCGAACGCCTCCTGGCCTGCGGGAAGAGCTGAGCTCATCCCGGCCACGCACGACTTAGTGACCTTCTTTCCGCCTGTGTCTGCAGGCCCCAGGCGCGTGAGGAAAGGAGGTCGTTATGGCCCGTCAACTTCCCCCCCGTCCAAGCCTGGAACACCTGAAGCACCAGGCCAAGGATTTGCTGAAGGCGCACCAGGCAGGCGCCAACAGCGCCTGCGCGACATTTAGATTGCTTCCTCGTTTCGCTGGAGCATCAGATGAGGACATACTGTCTGCCGATGTTGCTCTGAGCGAGGCCCAGTACGCGTTGGCCATGGAATATGGATTTGAGAGTTGGGCTCCGTTGAAGCGCCATGTCGTAGCCGTTCTCAGGCAGGAAACTGTTGCACAGGCTACCGGAGAGCTGCACACATACGGTTACAGAGCATACGGACGGCCCGGCGTTAAGCGCGTCGGAACGGTCACTGCCACTGACCTTGAGGATGCTCTGTGGCGAATCCGCGAGGATGGTAGCCTGCCTCTGGAAGTAGTCCGCCTCGAGGCCGACGAGACTGAGCCGCCCTTCCAAGAAGGCGAGTTGGGTCCTCCCTCGCGCGCCCCGCACGCAGTCGACCTTCTCCTATACGAGGCAGCAGCGTGGGGCTGGTGGCAGGCGGAGTTCGACTGCACTGGCCCCGAGGCCACTGTTGGCGTGTGGTACGAGGCAAACCTGCCAGCAGCTTCGCCGTATGCCACAACCGGCCACCATTCTGAGGACATACTCGGCGCCCTCCGTGCGTTCGCGGGGGAACCTGGGCTTGGGGAGGCGACGATAGAGCGTCGCTGTCAGGTCGTTGTCGGCAGACTCCTTCCGGATGTCCATCCTCAGCGGGCCAGCCTTGCATTCACGAGCGAGGCGGCGGCGTCCGGCCGTGTGTTCGTAGCCGTGTTGCTGCCCGGCTCCCAAGGGGCCGTCAGCCTACCCCATGCCTGCATCTTGGACGAGATCATTCACGCTTGCCAGCGGCAAGGAACCGTGCACGTCCTGACCGATGAGGACGCTAAGGCGGAGCAAGTAGCCACCGAGTTGTCCAATCGTGTCGGCGCAGGCGCAGTAGGCCTGATCAGGCCTGGGGACAAGGAGCCACCCAAGGTTCCTGTTATCGTTTCGACCGCGGCGGAGATGTGCTTCATGTACTTGCGCGCACGCATGGCCGGTCCCCCTACGCGCGACGAGATGGAGCGTAAGCTTGCAGACACAACAGCCGTGTGCGTGGATGTCTCGCGCGGGTACGCCCGCACCCCATGCGAAATCCGAAGCCCGGAGGAGGACCTGCTGGGCAGAATGCAGATTGCCCCTTTCCTCATGCTCTACGGAACGGTCGTTGAGTTCGACGAAAAGCAGAACGACAAAGGTAAACGAAAGTCGAAACGGAGGGAACTATGAAAGCCCTCGCAGCCATTGGCCTGGCGGCGGGCGTCATGGTCTCGGGAGCGGTGTTTGGGGCGGGAGCCGGGGCGCAGCCCGCTGGCGGAGCCCCCGGCCGCACGGTCTACGCCTGGTTTCCGCGTGACTTCGGCAACTGGGACACCCGGGCGCTCGACTGGTCTGCATTGACATACGTGTGCTTCCGCTCGGTGGAGCTTCAGCCGGACGGGACGCTGAAGGAAGTCGTCAACCGTGCGGACGTCAAGAGGTTCGTTGAGGAGGCGCACCGGCACGGCGTGAAGGTGAGCGTGTTGGTTTGGGGTACCACCGCCGCGGGAAGCTCGGAGTACCTCGCCCGGAACCCGGAGAAAGCCGTCCAGTCGCTTCTCGACTGCGTCAAGGCCAACAACCTGGACGGCATCAACATGGATGACGAGACCTGGGCGAGCACCAACACCGTGACCGGCCAGCCCAACCGCGAGTTAGTGAGCCGGTTCTTCGCGCTGCTGAACAAGGCTTTCAAAGCGGCCCGCCCCGACTACCACATCACGTGGGCCTCCCCGGCCGTGATCAACCCCCAGGACAAGTACGCCGTGTCATGGCCAGACTATTATTGACCTTTGGGGAACAACAAGGAGAAGTCTCGACCCGCCAAGACGGCCCGATTACCTGGCTTTCTCCCCTGTCGCCAGTTTCCATTTCCAACCCAAAGGTCAATCAAGCATCGCCGACCTGATAGACGCCTTCACGATCATGTCCTACTGCATGAACCCTCCCACCATCGGGTGGACCGGCGCCGCCCAGCCCGTCGGGGGCGGGGGCAAGGTCAACGGGCACGCGCGGGACTACGCGACCTGCATCCGCGACTACCTGGAGGCAACCGGAGGAAGGGCAGACAAGCTGCTGCTTGGCGTAGCCAACGACCTGGGCGGGACGGAGTGGACGTGTCAAAACGACAAGCCACTGTCGCCCATCATCGGCAGGCCCCGAAAACTGACGCTGGAGCAAGCTCGGGCCAACGCCGAGAAGCACGGCCGGCGCTTCAATCCGGAGCAGAAGGCCCCCTGGTATTGCTACAAGGAAGGGGACCGCTGGGTCCAGGGCTGGTACGAGGACGAGGAGTCGGTTGCCGCAAAGTTCGAGCTTGCTAAGGCGACCGGCCTCCAGGGCGTCTGCATCTGGATCCTCGACGGCGCCAAGGAGCCGCCGGGCACCTTCGAGTTGATCCACAGGTACCTTCTGGACCGCTGAGGGGCGAGATTCCGTAGGGGCATCCGCGGTACGGCGGACGCCGCGCCCCCACGTCTTGGCGGATCTGCGCGCGCTCAGCCTGGAAAGCCGCTGGCTCCATTTTGCCGCGTTCGGAATAGCACGACGTCGTGACGCTGAGCTTCACTTGTCCCTCGCAATGGAAGAGATGTTGCACGCCACATCCGTCAGGCAGTCGTACCAATGAACGTACGTGTGGCCGTCGATTACGATCTGCGCGTGTTGCGGGAATCGTTCGGTCCAGGGAGGGCCGTCATACCCTCCGCCCCCTCCGACTGCCCACAGACGACCATTGTAGCGGCGAAAGAGCACCGTCCGTCCTTCTCTGTTCAGGTAAGCTTCCACGAGGGTTCCCGTCTCAGATGGCTTGCCTTCCACGTCCAGGACTCGCAGGCAAGTGAACCAACGGTCGGCAATCTCGACGCGGAACACGCCCGCACCGATGGCGCCGCCAGAGGCACGACGGCGTGCCTGCTTCAGCGATCCGTCTTGATGCCGCACGTAAACGCCACGGTCCTCCAACCGGCGCGGAGCTTCGCCCCAGTCCTCCTCAAAGCCCTCGTCCAGAAAGCTGTAGAGCACCCTTTTCTCATTCACAAGGCGCAAGGTGGCCAGCCACTGAGCTTTGTCCTCAGTGAGTCGTCCGTACATGAGCCACTCGGCTGGCCCCCGGGGCGGCGGCTCCTGAATGGGCCATTCCTCTACGTGCATTTCCACACAATCGAGTTCGTGGACGCGTGCTGGACGCACCGCGTGCCTGACCTGGATGCTGGTCAAATGCCAGTTGGGCGGATCGTACCATGCCGCTGACCCGCTTTCCCCGACTTCGGGGATGGTGAACCACCATCGTAACTCCCGGCAGTCCACGGCAAAGGGCTTGGCCTTGCTGGAACGTATCGCGATGTCGGGCCGGCGATTAGGAAACGGCGGGAGTCTCTTCTTTGCCTTCTGATCACTCATTCTGTTTCTCCCCGTCTGTCTGACCAGACAATAGTCCCAACGGGTGACGCATGTGGTGCCGCGCATCAAAGAGCCGCCGCTTGACAGTGCCTTCCGGACTGCGGCTTCTCTTGGCGATCTCCGCGATGGTCAACCCCTCCAGGTAGAAAAGCTTGGCTGCCTCGCGCTCCCGGTGGGGCACCTGTTCGAGGACGTCACGCACCTCGGCAACTGCCTGTCGGGCCGCGGCGACAGCGCGCCCGTTCCGGTTAAGCCACTCAACGAGATACTGGGGATCTGTTGGCTGGTCCCGACGCTGGGGCGACCTTAAGAAGTCGCGGCAGCGGTTCCGCGCAACCTGGAGAAGCCAATACCGGACCTTGGCTGGATCGCGCAGGCGGCGGACCCCGAGCCAGGCCTGCAAGAGCGTCTCCTGGAGCACATCCTCCGCATCATGCCCGCTGCCGATCCTGTACCGGATCAGTGCAGCTAACGGCTGCTCGTAGCGGTGAACAAGCTGCACGAAGGCCTCTTGGTCGCCCCTTGCGCTCCGCAGAATGAGTATCTCGTCGCTGAGTTCGGACGCCTTGCTCATGGTTTCTAACCTACAAGGCGCAGCGAACAGGAAGAAGGTTCACAAACTCGCTTGGCAAGATGTCACAAAGCGGGGAAGCGCTGTGGTGCCCGGCGCGCGGAGCCGTCAGGTGCAGCGGCGGGCGCCGCCATCCTGGCCCTCCGTGTCAGCGAGCGTCCCGGAAGGGCTGCTGCAGCCTCTCTTCCAGCCACGCGCGGTCGACCCTCAGCCCATACTGGTCATGGCGGACATAGCGCTCACCCACACGCTCCACAGCGAGGCGGTATGCTGCGAGCGCTTCCTCCCGTCGGCCGAGCAGATCGAGCAGATGACCGCGCCACGCCGGCGCCGAGAAGCTCCAGTGGCTATCAGCCTTTGCCAGGTCGGCGCACTTGCCGAAGGCGCGGAGCGCCTCTTCGCAGTATCCGCCGTCGAAGAGCGCCATGCCCAGCTTGCCCCACAGGTTGGCCTCCTGCATGCTCCGCTCCAACGCCCGTCGGAAAAGTGCGGGTGCATCCTGGGCCGAACCTCGCCAAGGCAGCTCCGAGATCTGGCGCAGTAGCAGCTTGTCGGCTGCTTCAGGAACTCGGCTTGCCATGGGCAGACGATGGTCGGGGTCCAGCTTCACCGCCGCCAGCGGGGCTGCGCTCTCGAACTCGAGCACATTCGTATCCAGAAGTCGGTCGGTCCAGCCACGCTGAGTTGTGCCGTCCTCGAAGGCGGCCTCGACCGGCACGGGCATGCGCACCTGACCTTCGCGCTCGACCGTGACTGTGCTGATGCAGCGACCTTCGCGTTCTTCGCAGCTTGAATCAGCGCAGCGGTAGCAGAGCACCCCGTCGGTCTCTCCCCACTGGTGGAAGAACCACGTGAGGTCGCGCCCCGTCTCCCGCTCGCACACAGACTGGAAATCCTGTCTGCCCATGGGCAGGCCGGCGAACTCGGCCAGGCAGCGCCTTGTGATCTCACGCAGCGCCTCGTCACCGATAATGCACTCCAGCGCGTTCATCACGCTGTAGCTCTTGTCGTGGCCGATCCTGCTGTTGTAGTCGAACTGGAGCTTGCTCTGCTCCTCCGGAGAGAGTTCCAGACGGGTCTCAAGACCGGCTTCGGCGGTCGCCACGTAGCCCTCGAGGCGCTGTGCGTATCGTTCGAGGGAGTAACCCCGGGCGCGCCAGAATTGACGGTCCGTGTGAATGCCCAGCCCGATGAGCAACCACCATGCGGGCGGCCGGACCAATACATGCTCGCCCCAGTACTCGTGGCCGATCTCGTGTGCCGTGATCCAGCGCCAGTGCTCCTCCGGCCTCTCGGCCATGCGCTCCTGGCCGTGTACAACCACCAGAGCACTTGCCAGGGGATAGCCCCCGGCCGGCCTGTCCATTCCCGGCACGATCGTGAGGGTTGAGTGCGGGTAGAAGCCGAAGTGGTCGCGGTAGAAGGTGACGACGTCAACCGCTGTATCCAGCAGCAGGCGGGCGCACTGTTCGCCCGCCGAAGTGCAGATCGCGCGCACGTGCACGTCTCCGGCCTCGCCCTCCAAGGCCTCCATGTCGCGGCCGAGGAACAGCCCGAAGGCGCGGAGGTCGCTGCCGTGGTGGGCGCCGGTCTCCGGTCCGAAGCGTCCGCTCGTTCCCAAGGCGTAACCGGCAGGCGCGTCCACCTTCACTACGAAGTCGTCGTGGGCCTCTCTCCCCCAGCAGAGACGCGGGTGCCAGCCGACGAGGGCGGCTTTCTCCTCAGCGGGTACATCCAGGCGGAACTCCACCTCGAAGGCAGCGTCACGTCCGGGCTCGAGTGGCTCCTTGAGATTGACCAGGAACACGCTCTGGCCATCGTCTGTTATGCCCGGTTGCAGGGGCACCGGGCGGCCGTCCAGCCTGGCATCGAGGGAGGCGCTGCCCCCCGGTGACGTCACGGCGAGACGCCGGAGCGGGTTGCCCGAGTCATTCCGGAATCGGGCGACCTCGGCACCCTCGACACGGAGTTGCTGTGGGTTGCGAGCGATCCGGCACTCAATCTCGTAACGGACCTTCGGTGGAATCTTGGGCGCCCAGAAGACGGCGTCCGATGACGAGAGCGAGCTCATATTTAGCATGCGAAGACACTCCATGCTGCAACGCCGCTTGTGTACACGCGCGGGGCAATCCGCGGCAGAGTCGCCTGCCTTCTGTCCATGTAGTCGGAGCAGTTGTCGTGAGATTACGGTACACAGCCCGCACTGTCCAGCGTCCGCGAGCTGCCCGCCTGATCGCCGGGCTTTCGATTGCGGAGCGACGGGCGTACGAAGAGAAGATGCCGGGCTTGCGGTTCGCGCACGACGGAATGCGCCTGCCACTGCCCCAGCGCTGAGCTATGCGCCGCGCCCTGCGCCGCCGTCCTAGCCCTCCATGTCAGCGCGGGTCCGGCAGGTCTATTGTGTGCGCGACGTGTTGGACCCCCTTCGGCTCGGTCCGGCAGGCCCACCGGCCGTCCGGTCCGATCACCCCCGAGGGCGCCGAGCAGCGAAGGTGCGTCGGATAGCAGCTATCTACGGTCACGATCCAGAGCCGCCCCGCCTCGGCCCGCATCCTGAGATTGGATTCGTGGTACTGCCAGGCCAGGTCTGACGCCTCGCCCGGGCCCCGGCCGCCATTGACGGCGTGGAAGATGACGCGCGCGCCCATCCTGGAAAGCTGCTGGCTCAGGTGCGGGTCGGCCATCGGGGTGCAGGTTGGGTTGGCCCACATGTCGTTGCAGACAAGGCCGCCCACCTTCACGCCCATGAAGCTGAACGTGCGGAGCGGCCGCACGGCGTAGCCGTTGATCTCCCCCTTGAGGGGCATCGTCAGGCTTCCGCAGAGGAGCGTCTTGCTGTGGAAGCCGAGGTACTGCCCATCCGGCGCGTAGAACCTTATCTGGTCGTAGCACTTCCCGTCGTCCGGCTCGATGAAACACGTGCCAAGGGCGAGCCCGAGCCGGGCATCCTTGGCCCTTGCGGTCACGACGCCAAGGGCATCTGCAACGGCGCGCGCGTCGAACTGAAGCGTGTAGCCGCTCAGCGACCCCTCGGGGGTGAGAAGGACGTCGGCTTTCTCGGCGCGCGCGAACTCGATGGCGCGAATGATTCCTGTGACGTTCGCCCCAACGTCATTCGCGACCGGCAGTTGCGCTATTGCGACCCGAAGGTGCATGTGTCGTCCCCGCCTGTTCGGGAACGCCCGGCGCGCGGGCCTACTGGCGCGCAATGCGCGCCTACCTTGCGCCCCGCGCAAGCCTACCTGCGCTCTGCGCTCGTTTACTTGCGCAAAGCGCACACTTATTCCACCTCTACCTCATAGATCATGCGCGCCCCTTCGGGAGCCGCCACGTTCACCTCGACGACCAGCTCGCCCCCGCGCACTTGGGCTGCCACGGGCGCCACGCGCCGCCCGCTCGTGGCGAGCGCCCACACCCGGGCGCGCTCAGGGTTCTGGAGCCGGAGCGAGACGGTGGCCGAGCCAGCCTGGACAAGATGCGGCGTCGCGCCCCAGGCCAGCAACGTCTTGCGCGCGCGCTCGCCGAAGCGCGCTCCGGTATTCTGAAGGTCGGTCAGGTGAGTGATGATGAGCCTGTGGCTGCGCACGATGGGCTCGCCGTCTGTGCTCGAGACCCAGACGGTGGCGTCGGTCTTGTGCACCGTCGCCGTCACTGCGCCGGCCTGTATGCTCTGGCCTTCAGGGACGTACCCGCCGGCGGTCCTCGGCGTGTTCAGAATAAGCACGTCACGAGGAGCGTCCAAGAGAAGTTCGCCGGTCTCGCTCTGCAGCCGGTTCGCCGCCAGGTCGGTCTGGTTCCCGGTAAGCCATCCGCGCCCGCGCATGGTCTCGAGCACCTTGTTGCCCGCATCCTCCGCATAGGGGTCGAGCGGCGAGCCCCAGGCAAGGGGCAGCACGAGGTCGGCCGGCACGCGGCCCGCTCCGTCGCCAAGGAACGTGCCAATGCGTGTAACAAACGCCAGAGTGTGCCAGGACGGCGCCAGGTACGCGTTGCGGCTCGCCTGGCGCAGAAGCTGGTCGGAAGTCATGGCAATGGCGACGGCGTGCGGCGCGCGCTCCATGTCCCCCCGGCCGAACAGGCAGATGGCAGCGCGCTCAGCGGCGAGGTTCAAGGGATCAGTGGCCAGGTCGAAGTATCCTGCCGGCGAAGGCCTGAAAAGGTTGTCGCGATTGTGGCTATAGGCGAAGCGCCAGAGCGCGTCCCAGCCCTGAAGGGCCGCCATGGCGCCCGTAAGCATGCCGCCCACGCCGCGGTAGCGGCCGGGTCCGGCGTAGTTGAACTCAGTCACGGTAAAAGGCTTGTCCATCAGCCGCACGAAGGCGAGGTGCCGTCCGCCTGCGGCGCCGCCGGCCACAGGGCTGATGTTGGCGCAGCGCGAGGGCAGCCGCCAGGGCCGCTCAATGAACTCGGGATGGTCCACATAGAAGTGGTCGTCCACGTAGTCGAATCCGGCTCGGGCCGCCTGCGTCTGAACGGGCTTGGCCCAGCCATTCATATTCGTCAGCAAGGCCTTCACGCCGAGCTCATCCCGGAGAAAGCGCTGCATCCTGGCGAACATGTCGCGCTCGACCGTGGCGAGGAACACCGCCAGATCGCGCCCGCGCGCCGAATCGTCGTAGGGGTTCTTGAAAAGCGGCACGGTGCCCGCCTGCGGGTCGCCTTCGGCAGGGCCGCCCCAGGCCCGCTCCAGCGCCTCGCGGCTGCCGTAGCGCTCAGCCAGAAAAGCGTTCCACGCTCTCACCCAGTCGGGCTCAGCGCGCGGGTCAAGCCTGCCGATGTAGTTCCCGAAGTTGCCCTCGTTAATCATGCTCAGCCAGGCAAGCGCGGGGTCCGCCGCATAGCTGAGGCCGGTATAGGGGTTGACGTGCGTAAGGAGGTTTCGCGCGAAGGCCTTCCAGTTCTCGAAAGCGCGCTCGTTCACGGGGACGAGCATCTTGAAGTTGTCCATGCCGACCTCGCCCGTCGCGCCGTCCCATATCTCGCCGGCCAGGACCGGGCGCGACACGAACAAGTCGGTCGTCACGTACACGCCCCGCTTCTTCAAGGCCGCGAACAGGTAGTCGAGCTGGTCGAGCCTGTCGCTGCGGAAGGTCGTGGTGATGCCTCCCGAGCGGTCCACGAGGTCCCTCTCGTAATGGTGGAACCGCACCGCGTTGTAGCCGATCCGGACGAATCGGTCGGCGAGGCGGTCCGCATCTTCGTGGGGGATGTAATGCGCGCTGAAGCAGAGGTTCACGCCGTAGAACCGGCGGGATTTTGCGGGATCACCCTCGAAGGCAAACCGCCCATCCGGGCGCGCGGTAAGCCATCCGTGCTTGCCTGCCGGCGCCTCTACGTGCCCCATGCCAGAAAAGTCCAGCGCCGAGCCGGGCACGATGTCAAGCTCGACGGAGAGCGGGATCCAATCGGGCCCCGCCTCAATGGTCACCGGTCCGTCGTATTCCACCTCGATGCCCTCCTTCGTTTTGAGGTCAAAGGCCACGTTCAGCGCCTCCCCCGCCGGCCACGACCGGCCTTCGCCGAACTGGGGCCCGATGCGTGCCGAGAATGACGGGCCCCATTGCCGGTTGTCCTGAAGCAGCAAGGGCGTGGGGGCGAGGAAGTCCAGATAGAGTGTCTCGCCGCCGGAGGCGCTGCCGCCGCCTCGGAACTGGAGCGCCACCGACGAAGCCGGCTTCGATAGGAGGGAAACACTCCCGAACTCAACGGGGATTGTGCCGCGCTGACCGTCCACGACGAACTCGCCCCCCGCGACGACCTCGATGGGGAAGTCCACCGACACGTGCAGGCTGTTGAGCGTCAGCGCCGACCGCGGGGTGAGCTTGTACGTGAGCCTGACGCCCCCGGCGACGGGAGCGGGCTGCAGCTCGCAGTCTACGGCCGCCCCGCCCGGCGCGGTCATGGTGCCCCGGAGCGTGCCTCCCCCGGGCGACGGCTCGCGCAAGGCCGAGAAGGTACCCGGACGCCACCTCGCCTCCATCAAGCCCGGCGTGATCGTCGCTATGGGCCTGCGGCCGAGCGACAACTGCACCTGGCCCGACGGCGCTATGAGGGCCTGCCAGCGTTCCGTGGCTGCCTCGGAGCCGCGGGACAGTGCAGCGGAGAGCAGAGCAGCAGACAGCCAGCACGTCGCTCTGAGCAGACCGTGTCTCCGCCCTGGACAGGTCCCCACCCTTGTCATCTCCGAGTCGGGAGTTCCCGGAATTATGCCTTACGGGCAGGATGTTAGCCCATCCCTGCGCCCGCCGCAACAGCGCGCACCCGACGGCGGGTAGGGCGGGGAATGGGACTTCCTTAATCCTTGGCTTGTGAGCCCGGCTTCCAGCGCCGCTGGTGCAGCCCGGTGCCCTCGCGTGCAAGAGGCGCTCACACACCCCATGTTCCCCGGCGGGAGGGCTCAGTACCCCGTGCCGTTGCCCGTGGGTCCGCGACGAACGGGCTTGTCTACCGTACGCTGGGAGGAAGCGGTGCCGGCCCCGCACTTCTCGACGGCCACTAAGAGGGGCTTCAGGTGGCGGTCCAGGTATCCTGCCGAGTTCCAGCCAGGCAGGTCCTTCCGGTCCAGCTCATAGGTGATCATCTTAAGGTTCAACTCGTTGCCTGCGTAGCTGCCGAGAGAGCCCGGGAGGGCGGGCAGAAGTTTTATGGGCAGCGGGCTGTAAAGCGCCATTTCGCGGGCCAAAGCCGACGACGCCTTCCCGCCGTCCGGGTCTATGCAGCTCAAGGGGCTGTGAACCGAAATGACGCAGGACGGCTGGTAACGAGCGATCGCGGCCACCAGAGCGCCCGACTCCGGCTCGGAAAGGGGTTCTGAGCCGTGCCTATAGTCCGGTGTGAAATTGCGCGTAGGGAAGTTCCGGTTCACGTCCACCCCACGGGCATTCCACCGCGTGCCTGCGGCCAGGCCGTCCGGGTTCGCATGCGGTATCAAGACGATCGTCCTGCCGGCGCGCGCTTCGGGATGGGCCTTCAGGTAGCTCGCCATCCGCTCGACGAGTTCGCCGGCCAGGGGCTCGTCCCCGTGGATGGCGCCCAGGATGAGGATGCAGCCCCGGGTGCCTTCAAAGACCGTGGCCTCGATGGGCCGGCCCAGCACGGACCGGCCCAGCTCGACCGTCACAAGCGCTCCCGGCCCGGCAGCCTTGGGCGGCAATATCACCGTCGGCTGGAGCGGGGCCGGCACGGGAGGCGGCGGCAGCTTCGGCGGCAAGGGCCGGTGTGAGGCGCAGCCGGCCAAGCCGATGGCTACGACTGTCAGAACGACGCCTGCAAGGCGGCGGACGCCACTTTCAGGCATGGGCATCGCAAGGCCTCCGGAAATGACAAGAGCGCGGGACTCCGCAAGCGGCGGATGCCCTGGGACGGTGGGCAGCCCGAGTGCACGAGCGGCTGATTGTAGCCGGTTGTGGGAGGCAATCGGAAGCAAACGCAAGGCCTGAGTCAAGCCCGCCGCCCGGAGAATGCCCAACATGAGCAGAAGGGGCGTCAGCTTCCGCCCCGCCCTGCTGCGCCTCAAACGGCGCCGCGGGCCCGTGCGTTGAGCCGCCAGAAAGCCGCTCCTGTAAAGAGGGGAAACACTGCAATTTGGCACCGAAAAACTCGCAGGCAGCACGCTCCATCCGTGCCGCGACAGGGGGCGGTTTCGCCGACCGGCGACGGACGTCCGTGGTAATTGTACGCACGCCCCCCGCCGCTTCTGTGCCATCCGCTTGCCCCCCCTGGGCCATCCCCGCGCCCCTGACCAATCCGGGCGGCGTTCGTGCATCCCGAGGCGCTTTGCCGGCAGCGGGAGCACGGCAAGAAAGCGAGGAAG
>Ga0315289_10000385_pt1 | contig 69702 bp, 49 predicted proteins | sample YL17G11_40_MG_FD_203452 | JGI IMG/M metagenome (GOLD analysis project Ga0315289, IMG submission 203452) | Sediment microbial communities from Yellowstone Lake, YNP, Wyoming, USA - YL17G11_40 | ecosystem: Environmental > Aquatic > Freshwater > Lake > Sediment | place: USA: Wyoming | collected... | reverse complement strand
ACTTTTCTGCGTATGTTTGCATGTCTGCTTGGCCTGGCTTTTTCAGCGCCCTGTCCTTTCCACAGCAATCCGCGATAGCGCCTTCCTGAAGATGTGAGCCCTCTTGATGCCCTTGACTTGTGAGCTGAGTTTGAAATCCATCCGAGACTCTTGTCAGCTACAATCGCAGGGTGGCTCCTGTCGACAATTATGACTTCATACCAGTAATTTTTGCCGTCTTTTGCGACAAAATAAGAATTTAATGCCTCGCAGTTTAAGAATGCTTTTGCAGCTCTTTCCTCTGCAATCGCCTGGTAATTTTTCTTAAGCATCATTGTTTCCATAGACTGCTTTGTTTTTCTTCCGCCTGCCCAGTCTGGCCTTTTGTGAGAGCCCCTCATTACTTTTTGCCTAACTACAAAAATTCCCTGCTTTGCCTTGTAGCCAGCTTGCCTTGCCCTGTCAAGCCTTGATGGGTGGTCTAATCTGACGGTCGCAGGCTCCCTTCTAAATTTCATGAGCTTTTCTTTCCAGAGCGGCCCAAGGCTAGCCTTCGGGCTCTTCCACAATTTTCTTATATACTGATAAGTCCCCTTCATAGCTCTGGCGAAGAAGTGTTTGCTTTAAAAGGTTTGCGGAAAGACAGCGGTTCAGAATAATATTCAGAAATTATCTCTCAATCACATCTCTATTTTTTCCTTTCCCTGATCAGTCAGCTCAAAAACTTTCATGTAGCCATTGGTAAAAGACAGCTTGACAAGCCCTGTGCCTCGGAGATGAATGATGTGCTTGCTGACAGTTTTCCAGCCAATGCCTGTCTCTGATGAAATCTGTCCTGCTGTCTTTCTTCCAGAAGCAAGATTGTAGAGTATATGTTCGCGAAGCTCTGAGAATGTTCTTTTCTGAGTCATATTTCACCAAGGCCTTTCATTTCTTTCAATGCCAGGTTTGCTTGTCATCAATACATCTTCACTCGCAAACCTTCTTTTTTATCTTTTTAACGACTTCTTTTATATAAATCTATCCATCTTAGGTATAAGATACTTCTATTTTAGATAGATAATTGTGTAATATTAAATATATATTGCAGTAGCTATATGCCCATAATATGCGAGAACTCTGTAGAGCAGCTAGCCCTTCGCAAAGTCTTCAAGAATGTCTTTGACTGTTATTATTCCAACTGGCCTGTTATCTTTGTCAACCAGAATCATGCTTGCCCTGTTTCTGTCTGCCATCTGCCTGATAATTTCTGAGACAGAGGTGTCAGGAGAGCAGGATGCGACTGTTGAAATATTCGCGATTATATTGTGAACTGGCGCAGAAAGAATGCTTGTCGTCTCGCCTGTTCCAAAGCCAGTAACTTTCCAGACATTGTGCGAAGCTGATTTTGAAATATGCTGCCCCCTGCATCGGCCCCACACGTGAATCTTTTCAAGAATATCAATTATGGAAACAACCCCTGCCAGCTTTCCTGAGCTGCCAATAACAGGGATGTGGCTTATGTGATTTCTGTCCATTGTCTGTATGACTTTTCCTATCTCTTCGTCTTCTGGCGCAAAAATCAGTTTTTTTGCCGCGAGCTTGCTTGCAGGAACCTTTGCATACTCTTTCTTGATTGCGCTGAGCACAGCCATTGAATCAACAACTCCTAGAATCTTCTCAAACTTGTCCTGTTCTCCAGCCATATGCTCGACAACAGGCAAAGCCCTCACGTCAGATGCGACAAGAAGCCTCACGATTTCCTTGAGTTCAGTTTCAGCAGAAAGCTTTGGCACGTAAAAAGGAGTTTTTGATTTATTTCTTTTCTTGATGAGGTTCTTGAGCTTCATCACGTCAGGGTCTATCCTTGTGGTCAAGAGCCATTTCTTTGTCACAAGCCCAAGATATTTTTTGCCGTCGAAGACAAGCGCATAAGTTTGCCTTGATGTTTCAAGTTTGCCGATAAGCTCGGCGGCAGTGGACTCCACATCTACCGAAACAAAATTCTCTTGCATCAAATCGCTTGCTTGCACCATCTTTTCCAAATAAAGACCTTTTTTCCACCTATATAAATTTTATGCTGTATTCCCTGCGTTTAACGATTTTTACAAATTTTTCACAAGTACTTATTCATCCTTACTCCCTCATTTTTCAGCATATCAAAAATCTCCATCCGCAATTTTCCTTCGAGACATTCTGGCGCCATAACGCCTGTTTCTTTTATCTTTGGCATTGTTTTAAGGAAGGCGTATGCGGCAAAACCTGTGGGCCAGGAGATATAAGTTGCGCCGCTGCATTTTTTAACTATCTGTTTTGCGTCCGGAAAGATTGCATACATTTTTTCTGTTTCTTTTCTTCCGCCCTTCATGCCAACAGCCTCAACCAAAATTGCAAAAACAGCCGATTTTATTATGCCATTTTTAACAAGATTCTCAACTTCCTCAGGAGTTGGCGTGACTATGGCATTATTTGCGATATAATCAAGATTTTTCCCTTTGAAAATCTTTGTCTCGAGTTCGAGCTCGCTTCCACACGCCTTCATTTCAAAATTTCTTGCTTTGATGTATCTCGGCAGGGTTATTATTTCGTCGCCCCAACCACCTGCGACCCTCTTTTTTCCGATAGGCGCTGGAAACTTGATTGTCTCCTTGCCATAAAACGGCTTTTCAAGCGCAAATTTTCCATTTCTGAATACAACAGGAGGCGCGACAATCTCGTCGAGAATAACCTCGGGTGACCAGGAGAATATGGGCACGCGGCTTTTCTGCTCTTCAAGGAGAACTATTTTGACGCTATCAACTTCGGAAAGTCTGCTCGCGCATTCAGCAACCATTATGTTGCTTATTCCAGCAGCCACTCCTGCGTTAATTAATCCTAGAAGCTTCTTTTTCTTGAACTTGCCATCATAGCAAAATTGCTCTGGGTTGCTTAATTCCTTTAACTTCTTGCTTTGTCCGCCAGCATAGGAACAGAAATCCATATAATCGGCGCCGATTCTATATGCCGCCCTCATTAGTTTCAAGTTGAATTCAGGCAGGCTGGCATTGATTATTATATCAAAACCCCTCGCAAGCTTTACAATCTCGCTTGTGACAGAGGAATCGCCCTTGACGAGGCTGGTTTTTTTATAGTTTTCCGATAGAAATTTTGTGGCTCTCTCTAGATTCTTGTCGCAGCAAAGAATTTGTTTTACTTGTTTGTCCCTTTCAAGGTATTGTATCAAGCCGTGAGAGACTGCGCCGCATCCAGCGATAAAGATTTTTATTGTCAACTCACCAGCTTTAGCATTCCAGTAACCTTGTCAATCTTGTCCTCTTTGTCAGGCCCTATCCCGAGGCAGGTTATTGTTCCTGCTTCAATATGCGTCCTGCCTGCGTCAGTGATGAGCGCTACAACAAGTCCTGCATCTTCGGCTTTTTGCTTGAACTCAAGCAATTCCTTCAAATCAGCAACCTTAAGCGCAGCCTTTTTCATTCCCTGCGACTGCCATTTTGCGATGTCGTCTTTGTGCGACTTGAGAAGCGCAGCAACAGACGCATGAGCTGCCTGCACAGCAAGCTTGCCTTTTGACAGCTTCAGGTCCTGCCTTGCCAGAATGACTTGCTTGTATTCAGCCATGTTGAATTATGCTATTAGCTATTCTTTTAAAATCTTCGCAACAAAGAACCCTTCAGTGTCATTGTCCTGCGGCCAGATTCGCAGGCACTTCCCGATTTCAGGGTTGTAGCTCTTGCCTTCGAATTCCAGTATAGTGGGGCTTCGTTTTATGTCGAGTGAAATTTCCTGCAGCTTTGCATTTGTGAATTTTCCCAGCAGCCAGTCAATCACTCCCTCATTCTCCTCTGGCTCGTTTGAGCAGGTGCTGTAAACCAAAGTTCCGCCAGAACGCAGGGCCTTGAATGCGCTAGCAATCAGCGCTTTCTGGGTGTTTGAAAGCCTTCGCACCATGTCAGGATTCCACATTTCAATTGTTTTCAGCGATTTGCGGATGGTGCCTGTGCCTGAGCAGGGAGCATCGAGAAGAATTTTGTCAAACTCAATTCCTGTGTTGCCAAATTGCTCCCCTCGCATCTGGGTTATTGCGCAGTTTTTTGCTCCAACTCTTTGCAGATTGATGCCAAGCGCAGCCAGCCTGTCTCCAGTTATGTCATTTGCAAAAATTGCGCCCTCGTTGCGCATCATCTGGCTGATTTGCGTGGTTTTTGAGCCAGGAGATGCTGCAACATCCAGAATTCTCTCGCCAGGCTTTGGCTCGAGAATAATCGGAGGAATCATTGACGCTGACTCCTGCACATAAATGTAGCCAAGGCAGTGCTCAATCGTGTTTCCAATGTCAAGCCTTCCCTTTTTGTGCTCAATCCAGAATCCCTCGCTGCACCAGGGAACCTGCTCAAACACCCAGTCTTTTGGCATTCTTTTGCGCAGCTCTGCAACAGAAATCTTTAGAGTATTAACCCTTACTGACTTTCGCAGGAAAGAGAGGGAATATTTCTTGAACAGCTCCCAGTTCGTGAGCTTCGAGTATCTGTCTATAAACTTCTGCTTGAAGATTATTTTTTCAGAACCAGGAATTTGTTTGCGAGCGAATTGGTGTTGATTCTGAGCAAACCTGGCATCGAATGAAATGAGATGACTTGGTTTAAGCTGCATACTGTCGCTCTTAGATAAGATATTCTATTTTGTCGATCTTCAACACCGTGCCTGGCGTCACAAGGAGTTCAAGAACGTATTTTTCTTTGTTGTAGAACTCGACAGGCAGGACGCAGCTTTCGCTGCAGCTGTTGCTGAATAATTCTTCTGAAGTTTCAAAGCCATCAGGAACTAGCGGAACTTCATTTATCGGCGAGCCTTCAACAAATCGCAAATATTCAGCCTTCTCAGGCTCTACTAGCAGCTTGACAACCTGCCCTGTTACGAAGTTCAGCCCGTGCTTTTGCACTTTCATATTTGTGTAAACGAGAAGCTTCTTGCTGCCTTCTTTAAGAAAAACCTGGACAGCGCCATCGCCTATAACCTCGCCGCTAATCTTGAAGCTTTTGAGTGAAAATGAACCTTTGCTTGATTCTATGAAAAAGCTGCGGCTATTTTCTGCTGTTATGCCAGCTGTCTGGGCATAATCCTGCACTGACATAAAACCGCTGATGGATTTCAATCCGTGCTCGGGTGTAATGAAAAGCACAAATACGAACAGAACTAAAGCAACAATCGCAAGCCCGGCTTTCCATCCCATTTCCAGAATATCTGGCAATTTGGGCATTTAAATCTTTTGTTCAAAACAGAATAGGAGTCAGGTACACTTCAATCAGCGCTGCGCCGAGCAGCCCGATTAGCGAAATGCCGAGCAGAAGCCCGATATCAAGCATCACGTGCTTGTTGCATTTTTTCCTGATCAACGCATTAAATAATATGCCTCCTGCGAGCCCGCCTGTGAAATAAAACACTATTTCAGGAATTCCGTGCGTCATATACCTTACAAGCCCTGCGCCAAAAATCCCAAAGTACGCCATATTTGAGCCAGCAACCACCGCAAGCTCATTTTTTACAAAGCTTCCTATCGCGGCAGCCATGACAGAGGCGTTCCAAGAAAGTATGTAAATCGCTCCTGCTCCAAAAAACAGCGAGAAAATAACACAGAAGAAAAGAATTTTCACGTTGTTTAAAAAAATCGCTCCCACGAGCCCGGCGTCTGACACAAAATTTCCTGTAACTGGATTTATTTTGGTTATTGTGTTGAGCTGCATGTTGAAAAGCGATTGCGTATTGGATGAAGGAAGCACCATGAATAACAGAAGAAAACCGGCAACAAATCCGAGAAACAGGAACATAAACACAAAAAGAGCTTTTTTGTGATGTTTGAGAAGCTTATACTCACCTCCTGTTTGGGAGTCTTCTTTGGCTTCCAGCCTTATCACGCTGTAGACAATCGGCAGCGATGCCACAACCGCTATCGCAACCATCACTATGTCGATGGCTTCCTTGAATATCAGCAGCGAAAGAATGGCTGCTAACACAGAATAAACAAATCCCACAAAGAACATCTCAAAAGGATGTCCTTCTGCCTCTTTTGGGTCTATAATCACTTTGAGATTCATCAAAAAATAAGAAAATATTGGATTTAATAAATCTTTCCTTACTTCTTCTCTGTCTTTGCAGCAGCAGGCGCAGAACCCGGAGCAGCAGCTCCAGCAGCAGGAGCAGCGCCAGGTGCGGCAGCTCCAGCAGCGCCTTCCACTGGCAGCAGCTCTTCGATGAGGGACACTGGTATCTTTGCTTCGAGCAGCTTTGCCTTTATCATTCCTCTTGCCTTGCCTGCCATGCTCTCGATTATCTGTTTTGCAATCGCTGTCAAGTCTGCCTTTCTCTTTTCCATGTCTGCCTGCAGCTTCTTTCTCTCCTCTTCAAGCTGCCTGAGCTCATCTGCTGAAAGCTCTGTCTTTCCAGAAACGATTTCTTCCTTGAACAATCCATTGTTTATTTCAGCAATAGTGTCCTTTGCCGGCTTGCCCTCAACCATAACTCCCATGCTGTTGCAGGTGCCCATGACTTCCTTGACTTTCGCAAACATATCCTTGCCGAGAAGCGCGTCTGATTTCATTTTTGCAATCTTGATTATCTGCTCAATCTTCAAATCAGCAACCTTGTCTGCCAGGGGGTTAGATGAGCCCTTTTCCAAGCCAGCTTCTTTTTTTACAAGCGCAGAAGTAGGCGGAGTTCCGACAGTAACGATGAAACTTTTGTCAGCGGTGTCAGCAATAATCTTTACAGGCACCTGCATTCCCTTGAAGTCAGCAGTCTTCCTGTTTATCTCAGAGATTACCTGCCCGATGTTAACTCCAAGCGGGCCAAGCGCCGGGCCTAATGGCGGCGCAGCTGTCGCTTTTCCGCCTTCAACCAACGCTTCAACAGTCTGCTTTGCCATTTTATTTTTAACTTATTCCCCCTGAACCTTTGCGAGCATTAACAATGCAGCTCAACGCTCACTTTCGTGAGCTTTTTGTTCGCTGCAAGCTTGGCTGAGGAAGCCAACGCTTCCAAGTTTGTCTCTTCGAGCCAAACTGTCGCCAAGTTTTGTTTATAAAACTTGCTGACTTTTGTCAGCTTCGCTGCCAAGTTGGCTCGTCATCAATGTAATTTCACTCACCAACTTTAATCAGTGTCTTCCTTTTCCTCTGTCGCGCCCTCTCTCCTGATAACCTTGACAGAATCCATCCTCAAGCTGATTGGGATTGGGACAGCTGCATCAAGAAGCTCCACAACAACCTCTTCCTTTGTCTTGTCAATCCTGGTGACTTTTGCCTGCGAGCGCTTGAATGGGCCTGAAATTATTTCAACAATGTCGCTCTTCTGGATATTCATCTCGTGCTTGACCTGCTCGAGCATATGCTCTATTTCCTTGTATTCAATTTCCTTTGGCAGGATTCCCCTTGCGTAAGGAACTCCATGCCCTGCCTGCTCTGCATTTTGCCTGTCAAGCGCCTCAACAAAAATATAGCCTCGCATTCCGTGCGGGCGGACAATAGAATATACCTCCAGCTTCTTTTTCTTCACATTAGAGCCAATGAAGTCCATAACCTGGTCTTCACGGTTTGCCGTAGTCCTGAGCGCAAAGATATGACTAGCGCTTTCCGCAGCTCCTGCTGTTGGTATAGACTCTCCTTCTGCCATAGTCTAGAATGCCTCGCTATTCATTTAAAAAGCTTTTCTTTTAAAACTGCATTTTGGCGGCTTTTTGGCAATTTATGCCTTTATAAGAACAGCTCTTTGACGAGATGAATCAAAAATCCAATGAATCCTATGACTAAAATGCCAATTCCGGCAACTTTGACAATTGTCTGGAACTCAACCTTGTCAGGCTTCTTTGTGACCCGAAGCACCCGCCAGCATTCTTTTGAAAACTCCTTGAGCTTTGTCTTCCAGCCAGGCTTATGATACTGGTTGGATTTCTGCGCTGCCTGCTGCTGTGACGCAGTTTGCTGCTGAGCCTGCTGATTTTGCTGATGCTGAACAGGCTGCTGCTTGGCTTCTGGCTGTTGAGCCGGCTGCTGGCTGTTTTGATTATTATCTTGGATGTCCATTACGAAGGTTTCTACTACTGGCTGTTTTTAAAGTTTGTTGTTTGTTAGTGTTGTTTGACTCTGATATTTCTAGCAAGAATAAGATTGCCTTGTTAATATTTTCCTAATAATACCTGCTCCAGTTCGCCATATACCTTGTCTGATTTAGTTATCAGCCCGTCTGCTTTGGATGTATTGGCATCAACCTTGATTCTGACTCCTTTCTTCACATTGTCTGGTTTTAGAATGGTGACTGTCGCGCCATTGTAATGATATATATCTTTGTTTCCCTGGAACCCAGACGTTGAAACAAAAGCATGGTCTACTCTCTTGCCTTTTTCATTAAGATGCCTTTTCAATGCAGCATAGTTGTGATTGTAACAAGCTGCAAACTCTTCGATGACTTCTTTCACATCATATGTGCTCATATTATTGCCTCAGTCAACAAACCCAACCCTCATTTGACTTATGCCTTGCAATGTGTGATATTAGATTATTATGCCGCTGCTTCTGCAATTTGTCTCTCTGATTCTTTTGCCATTTGGCTAATTTGAGTAAGTTGCGAGATTGCGTTGGCTATTATTACCCTCTCTTGGCTATCTTTTAAAGTAGGAATAGTCGAGAGGCGTTCTATAATCTGCTTGCATATTACCTGAATTCTTCCTAGTTTGCTCATATTATTCACCTCCTCCTAATCAAAAATCAGTCAACAAACTCTATCCCAAGCTCGTTCTCAATAGCGCTTCTCTGCTCGGATGTTATGGTTTTTTCATGGCCGAAAATTTGCGGAGATTTAACTCCTGTGACAATCAACATGACTCTTATGGTATTTGCCAGGTCCTCGTAAATCTGAGCTCCCCAGATTATCTTTGCATCCTCAGAGAGTTTCGAGCTTACTGCCTCGACAACTTTCTTTGCCTCTGTGAGGCTCATGTCCTTGCTTCCTGCGACATTAATGAGGGCGCCAGTGGCTCCTGTTATGTCAACATCAAGCAGCGGATTTGTTATTGCCTTTTCAACAGCTTCTGCAGCCCTGTTTTCAGAGTCAGATTCTCCTACGCCGATCAGCGCAACTCCGCCGTTCTTCATAACAGCCCTGATGTCTGCAAAATCAAGATTGACAAGCCCTGCTTTTGTGACAAGCTCTGCAATTCCCTTTACTGCATTTGTAAGTATTTCGTCAGCAACCTTGAATGCTGTGTGCAACGGCAAGTCAGGGCACAGTTCAAGCAGCTTGTCATTTGGAATGACGATAAGAGTGTCAACAATATTTTCAAGCCTTTCCAGGCCGGTGACTGCGTTTTCATATCTCCTGTTTCCCTCCATTGTGAAAGGCATTGTTACAATTGCGACAGTTAAAGCTCCATTTTTCTTTGCCAGCTCAGCAATAATCGGCGCTGAGCCAGTGCCTGTTCCTCCTCCCAATCCGCAGGTGATGAAAACCATGTCTGCTCCTGCAAGAGAAGTTTTCAAGTCGTGCTCCTGCTCCTTGGCTGCTTCCTCGCCAATCTTAGGGTCAGAGCCTGCTCCAAGCCCTTTTGTTGTTTCCTTTCCAATCAGAATTTTTTTGTCAGCTGTCGTATAAAGCAAGTCCTGGGCGTCTGTGTTCACAGCAATAGTCTCTGCGCCAGCGACTCCGACTTCTGTTATCCTGTTGATTGTGTTATTTCCCGCTCCCCCGCAGCCGACAACCCGTATTGATGCTTTTTGCTTTGAGAGAAGCTCTTCAAGCTCCTTGTCAGCCTCGTTTGAAGCCCTGATAGAAGTCATCTTTGGCCCCTGGCCTGCCTGATTTTGATTGTGAGCAATGTTCCGTATGAAATCCATCTTTCCACCTCACGTTTTTGAAAATGATATGTTGGTATATCCACAAACTCATTGATTTGGCAACTAGCCGACTATTTAAATTTTATTGTGCTGGAGTAGTAATAGTTGATTTATGAAGTAAATCAACCTCACAGCGAACCTTGGTGAGCTGTGTTGGGTTTTTTGACTTCCTGTTTTGGCTGTTGAGGCTCTTTTTTGTCTAGTTTTGGAGTTTCTTTTTTCTCGCCCTCTTTCTTGACAGGCTCTTCCTTTTTTCCGCCAGATTCCTTATTTTCTCCTGCTTCCTTCTTTTCAACCAAGTCAGCTCGTTTTCGCTCGCTGACAGGTTGGCTTCGCTCTTGTTCGCCAACAACAGCGCCTTCTTTCTTCGCCGGCTCTTCCTTTTTCTCCTCAATCTTGACAAACTCAGCGTCAACACCCACGAGCTCTTTTATTTTTTTCTTGAGCTCGTCTGTGATTGGAGCAGGCAAAACAACCTTTGTCGCTATTTTCGCCTTGCTGCCAGAAGCGTCAACAGAAATCTCAGCAGTTTTCATTCCAAGCATGCTCATGATGCTTGCAACCTGCTCTTTCTTGTCAGTCACAATCCTTTTCACTTTCACGTCATAAACAACTTCCTTGCCTGACAAAGGATGGTTGAAGTCAACAAGAGTCCTTCCGCCTGAAACAGTCTTAACAATTCCGATTGCTCCGTCAATGTTAACCTGCAGTCCGGGCATCGGGTTTATCTGCTGCTCAAAGAATTTCTTGGTTGGAACAAGCTGGATGAATTTTGCATTTTTCTTTCCAAAAGCCTGCTCTGGCTTGAGCTCAAACTTGTAATCGCCAACTTCCTTGCCCTCAAGCCCGTCATCAAGCCCTGGCACAACCTGCTTTTCCCCAATGCAGATTATTATCGGGCCATATGCCGCGCGCTCAGAATGGATATTGCTGTCTTTGGCAACCTTTTCATCTGTGGTGTCAAACACAAGCTTCTCATCTTTCAAACTGCCTGTGTATTCTATTTCAACAAAGTCTTTTTTCTTGATTGGCATAACTTGAGAACGAGAATGGAGTTATTTAAAAGTTTGCTTTTATCTCTTTTGCTTTTTGGCAAACGCAGCAATTATGTCAACAACCTCTTCAGGATTCAGCTTTGTGGTGTCCACAACAATGTCGTAGTTCTGGCTGTCTGCGTAGTCTATATTATAGTACTGCTTGTAGCGCAGCTGCTCTGACTTTTCCCTTCTTTCGATATTTTCCTTCACCTTGTCAACAGTCGCGTTCTCTTTTTCTTCTACTCTTCTGCCAAGCTGCGAGATGTCATTGAAGATTCTTCTTGCCCCTTCTTCAAGCGAAACAGCCAGGAAAACCTTGATTGAACTTGGGATAAAATGCCAGGCAAGCCGTCCATCCATCACGAAATTGTCATTTTTCTCTCCAAATTCAACTGTTCTCTTGTCAATCTCTTCGTCAATGCTCCTGTCTTTTTCTGCAATCTTGCCAAGCTTGAGCAAAGAAATTCCCCTTTCTTTCGCCATCTCGCGCATAAAATCGCCTGCAGAAATATGCTTCAGCCCAAGTTTCTTTGCCAGCGCCTTCCCAACAGTGCTTTTTCCAGAGCCAGGAAGCCCAGAAAGCGTTATTTTCATAGCAAAAGCGAATGACTCTGCGTATATAATAGTTTATTGCCACTTGGAAGTAAGCTTTATAAACCCCGGAAATCTTACAATTTTCAAGTGAGTCAAGCCACTGTCGATTGGCTTGGGGGGGAGTGAAGATGACGGTTCAAACTAGCAAGGAAACAGTGTGCTCGATTCTCTATACAATCGAAAAGAATTTGAACAAAGGAAACATTGATGCGCTTGCAGAAGCTGCTAAACAAGTGAAGGACAAAGCAGGGCAAGAAATTCTTTCAAGCTTTTTTAAGGAAGAACGGCAACAGCGCATAGCTTTTGTTTCTGGCGTTGAAGTAGAGTTTACCCAATACCTCACAGCATATCCTGCAGGAGAAGTTTACAAAATGGTCAAACAGAATGCGCCGCATGCGCAGATCATGAAAGAGATTAATTTTTATTTTGGAAATGATAAAATGACAAAACATAATTACAAACCACTTTCACAAGCAGATCAGCGAATGATTGCAAATATCTCAGGAGCATAAAATGGGCATAAGATTCGTAAAAAAAGTTCTTGCAAAGACCTTGGAAGGCAGACTAGGATTCAAGACTATTTGCAAAGTTGCTGAAAAGATAGATCCGCATGACAAGTATCATAGTGTTTTGCCGCTAATTATCAAAAGGGTAGACGAGTATTCAGACTTGGTAAGCCAAGCTGATCCATTTTATTATGATTCAGGATTGCCTCTTTTGCCCAACCATCACAGCAATCAACTGAAAGAGCTTGCGTCTGTAGCGTATAATTACCTGAAGCGAACCAAAAAATACAATCCAGTTTATCTATCAAACAGATTAAAGTCAGTTTGCTGAAAATGCCAAAACAAACTCTCCTGGACAAGACGTGCATCAATCTGCTAAGGAGCGGATTCACAATCAAGAGAGTTTCAAGAGGATGCTTTGACATTGCTTGCCGGAAAGCAAGCCAGGTTTTGCTTGTAAAAATTCTAGAGGACGCGAACTCAATATCAAATGAATTCGCAGATTCAATGCAGAAAATAAGCAGCTATCTCTCAGCAACTCCGCTGATTGTGGCTGAGAAAGCAGGAAGCCTGCTTGAAGACAATGTTGTCTACAGCAGGTTTGGGGTTGCCACGCTCAATACAGTGACTTTCAAGAATGCTCTTGAGCAGAATCTTCCTTTTGTGAAGAGCACCCAGGCAGGGCTTGTCGCGAAAGTTGATGGCGGGAAGTTAAAACAAATGCGGGAGCAGGACGGGTTGTCTCTTTCAAGCATTGCAAGAAAAATTGGCGTGAGCGCAAGAATGTTCTCAAAATACGAAAACGAGAGCAGCGAGATAACAATAAACAGGGCAATTAAGCTTTATGACTCTCTTGGTTCAGAGGTTTTCAGCAAGATTGATGTTTTCACGACAGCAGCTGTTCACCAGGAGCCGCCAAGCAATCCAATCACGAAGAAATATTTTGAGCTTGGGTTTGAGGCAAGCCAGACAAGCAAGGCGCCTTTTGATGTTGTTGCAAGAAAGCAGAAAGAAATCATACTCACAGAAATCAGCGGAAGAAACGTCGAGCAGATGCTTGCGCTTTCAAAGCTGGTTGATGCTGACAATCTTGTCATCTTTGGGAAGAAAGAAGGCAGAAAGCCAAAGAACATTCAGGACATTCCTGCGCTGACAGAGCAGGAGTTTTTGGAGCTCGAAGAGGCAAGAGAGCTGATAAAATTCATCAAAGAGTTTGAATAGAACTCATCAGAGAGTTTTAATTTAACTCAATCGAGACTAAACATCAGGGAGTGTGGGTGAAGATGGGAAATGGTTTATTGTATGATCTGACGAGCGATATAGATGATGATGTCAAAGGAATGTCGCCAGAAGTGGAAAAACAAGTTCGCTTGAATGTGCTTGCGGATAGAATCAAAAATCACAATGGCCGCAACGGAAATAATAATCAGAATAATCATCAGAATCATAACCAAAATAATACTCATGCTAGCTATATTAACGGGCTAATAAATGGGCACAAAAATGGGCGCGTTGCCAAGAATTATTCTCGCCAGAAAGAGCCTGAGCAAGCCAGCCGCATTCTAAAACCAAAGAAATTCCTTGAAATTGAGCTTCCACTTAGTCCAGAATTTTTGGAAAACTGCATTATTAAGCAGAAGGTGAGGTTTGAGGCCAAATTTGACAACAAACTTTGTCAGGTAACAGGTTCGATAGCAAATATACAGGAGAATGGCATATCGCTCGACAAAGTGAGGGTTAGCGGACCAGTGGAGCCGTATAACATGTGCCGGCAATTGCATCTGCGCCTGCCAAAACAGCCAAAATATGCGCCTGCGCCAGCTTATGCCTGATTTATTTTATTTATTTGTTTTTTATCTTAATTTTTACTAAACTTTCTGCAACGATTTACACTTCCTGCTTTAGCTTGTCAATCTCCTGCTGAAGCGAGTCCAGCTTTTTTTGCAGCTCTGCCTTTTCCCTCTCAATCTTGGCAGTTTCTGCGCCGGCCGATCTCTCGCTTTCCAGCCTTTCTTTATTCAGCATAGCTTCTGTCTGCTGCTTTTCTTTTTCAAGAAGTTTCAGGGCCCTCTTTTGCTCGGTTTTTATTTTTGCATCAGCCGCGGCCCTTTGCTTTCTTAATTTTTCTTCAGCAGCTCTTTTCTCTTCAATAAGCTTCTTTTCAGCCAGCTGCTTTTTCTGCTCCAGCTTTTTTCTTTCCTGCTCAAGCTGCATATTCTGGGCTTTAATCCAGCCAAATTTTTTCTTCAGGCTGTTTTTGTCCTGCTCAAGCGCGGTCTTCTCATTTTCCAGCTTTTTCTTCTCGCGCACAGCGCTGTCCAGCTCCTGCTCAAGCTCGCGCTTGTAGCCCCAAACTTTGCGCAACTCAAGTTTTGCAGCCTCATTTTCCTGATTCAGCGTTCTTGCCTGGTCAGCCAGCTTGTTTTTGTACTGCTCTATCTTTTGTTTTTCTTGCCTGATGAAGATATCTGCTGCCCGCCTGTTTGCTTCGATTGCAAGCTTTTCATTTCTGGCATTTTTTAATTCCTCTTCAACATGCTTTTTGTAATCATTTATTTTCTGCAGCTCGAAAAGCTTGGCTTTGTTTGCCTGCTCTGCCACAACAATCTCTTCTGAGAGCTTGTTCTTGACTGTCTCTGCAGACTCTTTTTCAGATTTGGCTGATTTCAGCCCCTGTTTGAACGCCCGCTCGGCATTCCTTTTCTGCTGCTCCAGCCGCTTGAGCAGTTTTTTCTGCTGCGCTATGAACAAGTCGCATTTTTTCTGCTCTTCCTTTATCTTTTTTCGCTTATTTTCAGCATCAGCTTCGCATTTCTTTTGGGCTTCTTTGACCTTTTCACGCTCAACCTTTACAGTTTCCATGGCCCGCAGTTGCTCTGCTCTGAGCTTTTCCCTCTCAGCCTTAATTTTTTCCTTGGCCGCCATCAGCGCGCCCTTAATCTTTGCATCGAATCTTTTCCTGCCAACCTCTATTTTTTTGAGATGTTTTTCAAGCAATGCGCGCGCTTCAGCCTTGGCATTTTTAGCAGCCATACTGTCTTTTTGGGCGAGCACGACATCCCTCTCAACAATTTTAAGATCGCGCTCTGCTTTTTGTTTGGCGGTGCTCGCAATAGCCAGTTTTTCACTAAGAGACGCCTTTTTCTCGTCGATAATTTGTTTTTGAGTTTCATAGGCCCGCTTTGTCTTTTCAGCCTCCTCCTTGAACAGTCTTGCTTTTTTAGCTTGCTCCTTGGCAATTTTTTTAAGAGCTAAATTTTTATTTTTTAAGAGATTCGCGTCTTTTGCATATTTGTTTTTCAAGCTTGATACAACGTACTTGAAATTCTTTTCTTCTTGGGATGCAAACTTCCATGCTTCGCTTTTTTCTTTGATAATTGCCTGTCTAGCTTCTTTTCCCAGCTGCCCGAGATCTTGCCTGCTTTTGTCAGCAGTTTGCTTTGCCTCCAAATATTTTCTTTGGGTGTTAATGGCGGCATTGCTGAGCCGCCCAAGCTCATTTTCCAGTTTCTTTTTGGCATTTGCCAGCGAACCAAGCGCATTATTCAGATGATTTCTTTCGCGCAGCAGCAGAATTTTACTTTTTTCAAGCCTGCCAACTGCCTTCTTAGCTTTTTCTTTAGAAGCGAGATATTTTTGCTTTTCTTCTTGAAGCGCATTGAGCGCAGCCTCATTTTCTTTTTCAAGAGCCGCATCAGTTCGCTTGATTTTATTCATCTCTGAAACAAGCTGCCCCGCTTTCATTATCGCGCCAGATCTGAACTCTTTCAGATTTTTTATGCTATTTTTCAGTTTTTCATTATTGAGCCTTTCCAGCATAAGAAGCCGCTCTAACCTGTTTTTGTCGCTTTCAAAAAGCAGCCTTGCTTTATTTTTTGCCCTCTCTCTTTCTGCTGCGATTTGTTTTTCTGTTTTTTCCCGCTCGCTCTTGAGAAGCTTCCTTGTTCTTTTCTGCTGGATTTTCAACAGCTCTTCTGCGCGAAATTCTTTTTCTTTTAATGCCTTGCAGGCAGGCGATTTCTTTTTAGGAGACACTATTCTTTTCTGGATATTCACAATAAGCTCCTTGCCAGAAGTCTTCACTTTTTTGACTGCGCCTTTCTCTGAAATTTGCTCAAGCAAATTTAATTTTTGCCTTACTTTTTTCTCCAATTCATCGAGTTTCTTGTTTCTTTCCTCAATGATATTATTTTTTTTGAACAGCGCCATTTTACTTTCCCTCCTTTTTTTGCAAGTGCATCTGTATTTTCCTTTCAAGAATCGCATTAAGCCTTTCAAGCCTCTGCTGCCTTATGTCGAGCTCATGCATCTCCTTTCGATGGAATATGCGTTGCGCATTTGCCCCGAAATATCTGATAAAAAGAATCAATAGAATTGCCGCAACAGCCACAATTGCAATCACAAGGGCCGTGGTTGTGGCAAAAAGCGATTTCGCCGCATTTATGATTATCGAGAGCAGCGTGAATTCTTTGCAGGTGATGTACTGATAGAATGAAATTGCCAGAGCAATGATTGCAAACACCGCGAGCGGCTTGTTGAGCATGCCTGGCTTTTTATTTGAAATCCACAGTATTCCTGCTATGAGCAGCAGAGCAGCAATTATTATGACTGGGATGCATATAATCACAGGCAGGAACAGGCAGATGCTTTCTGTTGTCACAGGCCTTGCGCAGTCAACAGGACAGTTGTCCGGAGTCTCGTCAACTCCGCACCAGCCGTTTCCGCAATTGCAGTTTATTGGGTCAGGAGCTTTCTCCTCCTTTATTTTCTTTCCAATCAGCACATAAGCATCCTGGGAAGAGCAGCCCTTGACAGCTATCTTGAAATACTGGTTGTAGCCGACATACACCTTGTTTGTGTTCTGCTTTGCGAGGTCTTTGTTGATTATCCTTTCAAGCACCCTGACTGCGACAGGATTGTCATTTAAGTCAGTGTGAGTTATGTTAATCTCATAATAGTTGCTGCAGCTGTTGTTAATGTAACTTCCGCCAACATGCTGGGCGCTTGTTGTTGTTATGATTCCGTCATTCTTCTGGCCTGCGCTGAACAAGTCTGCTGTGAAGTCATAGCCGTGTATTCCCGCAACAACCTGATAATCAATTCCCTTTACAAGCGGCATGTTTTGTGGCTGCGTTATAGTCTGTATTATGTCTGAGTTGATGTCAAACAGCTTTGCAGCAGTGTCAAGGTTCACAAGTGAATTGAACAGCCTCGAGTAAATCTCCTTTGCAGGGCTGCCGTCATTTGGAGTTCCTGTAAGCACAACCTTTCCGACTTTTGCAAGCCACTCAAGCTGCCTTTCATTTGCATCAGCAACCGCGCGCTGCACAACAATTCCTCCGAGCGAGTGCCCAATCAGGTATATGCTGTCATATTCTCCAACGTGGGATTCCAAGCTGTCAGAGAGCTGTTCTGCAATCTCCTCAACAGTCAGGCTTGTTGGATACATGAATCTCCAAATCTGCCAGGGCTGGCTGTTGTAGCTAAGCTCCTCTATAAGAGGTCCGAATGGATGCTCGTCTGCGAACAAGCCGTGCACAAGCACAAGCGCGTTTCTTGAGCCTGCTCCATTATACAATTTGTCAAAGCTTGCAACTGCGCAGGCTTTGCACTTTACCCCTATTACCGCAAAAGTTACCTTGTTTTCTATGTCAAGATAGCTTGAGATGTTTTCAATTTGCGCAGTTATTGTCCTTGCAATTTTGTCCTGCCTGCCGCCTATGAGTGTCCATTCATTATTCTGAAGAGCATAAATTTCAAGGCTGTCCTGCTCAAATCCAGCCACGTCCAGTATGGGCATGGTTATTATTGCATTTGAATAAAGCCTCTTGCTAAGCTGCAGCACAAGCGGAGTGCCCATTATCAGCGCGCCATAGTTCTTCGGAGCAGGTATAGCGGTCTTTGGCGAGCCAACTGTCGCTGTAATCTCTGATGGAATCTCGCCAGCAAATTCAATGCTGTTTTTGCCGCTGAACACTACCCTGCTCTGGCTTGTGATTGTCTTTGACTGGCTTTGAAGAACTGCGAATTCCTCTGGGTTGATTATCTCCTTGATTTTTGTTATTTTCTGGTCAACAAGCTCGCCTATTGTCTTTCCGCCGCAAATCATCGAGTTTCTGTTGACAACTCCCTCTACTTCTGTGCACTGTCCTTGCCTGCATCCCAAAGCCTTGACATCGGTGTAGCCTTCTGGTAGGTTAAGAGTGACTTCAAGATTATCGCCGCTGCAGTCAAGCTTGAACTGGTCTATCATTTCATAGCCGGCAGGTATTTTTATCAGCCTCAAAACACTGGCATCAACTGCTTTTGCCTCAATCTGCGGTGAAACTGCATTTGTTATGAAGCCGCAGCTGACTTTTCCTGTTATTTCAGGCGCCACGGCAAGAGTCGTGCCTGGCACAATCTCATCAATAGAAGCAGGCACTATTTCCGCAGGCTGCTCTACAGCAGGAGGAGTGACTGCCGGAGGAGTTACAGGTGGCGCAACAGTGGGAGCTGCTTCAGGCGGCACAACTGGTGGCGCTGAAGGAGCTTCTGAAGGCGGCGCTGGATGCCTTACTCCTCCTGACGGAGGCACCACCAAGGTTTCCTCTTTTATTGAGAAGCCTGAAAAGCTTGTGACGTTGACTGTAAAATATTTGCCTGCCATATTTTGCACAGCATCTGGCAGCAGCGCAAACGCTCCTGTGCAGACTCTGTTTGCAAAGTCCCAGCTGTCGCACTTGTAAACTCTCAAGTTTGCTTCGTTGCTATAGCTGGCTCCTGCATAGCTGAGCTTCAGTATTGCATTGGTGAAATTGAAGCTGCTTCTGTTTAGGGCGTAGCTGACAATGTAGCTGCTTGTGGGGGTTGGCAGCTTGTCCATTCCCAGCGTGAGGTTGTTGTTGGCAGAGAGATTAACTGAGTTCAATCTCGCCTGTAACGCATCGTTGTAGCTTGAGAACAGCAGGTCGAATATGTAGTTTGGCTCTTCGATTGTTTCTCCGCCTGTGAAATTTTCAAGGTCAATTTGCTCATCTGTGCCAGGGAAATAGTCTGTAAGAGTGGTTTCGATGCCAGTTGAGTTCGCATCAATGACAGTTATCGTGAAGTTGAGCGGAGCTGCTGCTATGAAATAATCTGTTGCAGGAGCCGCGTTGTTGCCAGAGCTGTCGTTGGCGTAGAATGTAATGTTGTATGTTCCGTCTATTGTTGTAGCGAACAATGCCGGCGGGTAAATTGTTTGCGTTGTCAAGTCAGGCCTCGTGATAACAGCCCATAGCTTATCTACTGCCACATTGTCAGCCACAGTCGTGTTTATCGTGACATTTCTGCCAGCGATGATTACCCTTGGCTTTGCATCGTGGCCTGTTATTATTGGCGGAGTCAAGTCAGCCACTGTTATTTCAAGGAAATGGGTTTCATAGCTTGAGCTGTAGTTTTGCGTTGCAGGATATACTGCAGTGATGTTGTAAACTGCAGGAGTATGATATATTTTTAGCACAGTTCTTGGCGAACTGCCTGAGTCAAGCAGCGCTCCGTTCTCATAAATTGCGATATTGCCTGTCGCTGGAGTTGCAAGCTCAGCAGTTATATTGACTTGGGTTGCATTGGTTGTTGAGAAATTCGCGTCATTGCCGCTGAGCAGCAAATTGATTGAGCTTGCCGCTTTGTTGATTGTGTAGCTGCTCGCATTTTCTGCGTATGTGTAGTTCTGCGTGGCTGTTGCATTGCACACGTAGCTCCAGTTTCCTGCAGGCAGCAAGGTGAATATGCTGTTTTCTGTCGCAGTCACATCAGCATTATTTCTCCATAGCTTTGCAGCTGCCTCTGGGTTTGTGCACGAGCAGCTTGCATTGACAGAGGCAGGCCAGGTTTGCCCTGAGACAGGATCGACTGCCAGTGAGCAGGTTGTTGTGTTCTTGTTTATTGTCAAGAGCCAGTTCTCATCTGAGTCAGTGTAATTCTCATTCCCATAATTTATTGCAGTGTAGTTGTAGCTTCCTGCTGCGAGCGAGGCATAAACTCCATTTTCTGCGTCAACATTTGTTCCGTTTCTCAGCAGCGCCGCGAACAGCGCGCTTGTTATTGCGCTTGCATTAACCTGCGCAGGATAAGTTATGTTCAAATTGCTTCTTGCTCCGTTGAGCCAGAGTTCTGTTGCAGTCGCATTCTTGTTGACAGACAGGATGCTGCTTTGCTCAGCAGGAGCAGTGTAATTTTGTGTTGCGCTGGCGTTGCAACTGTAGTTGTAGCTTCCTGCCGCAAGAGTTGCGGTTTCATAGTTCGCTCCGACAAAAGTTCCATTCCTGAACAGTTGAGGAATTATTTGCGGAGTGCTTGCTGTGCAGTTTGCTGTTGTTGCTGTGCCGTATGTCACTGAGCTGCTTGGAGTTATTGCAAGTGACAATGATGAGGCTGCCTGATTTACAACATAGCTAAACACGCCTGTGAAGTTCCAGTTGCTGCCTCCATCGCTTGCGTAGCTCATCCAGTAGTATGTTCCTGCTGCGATTGGCCCATAATTGTAGTAATACTCCCTGTTTGTCGCGTTCCCAACAAATCCAGTTGGCGTGTAGTTTGCCGCAGAGCCTGTGAAGTTGTGTTCGAAATAGACTGTGTTCAGAGCAATGTTATCAGTCCAGCTAACATTGAACTGGTAGCTTTGCGCTGGTGAATAAGTCACAGGGCTTGCCGGGTATGTCTTGTTGTTTAGCCAGTATGGCGCCTGCGTGTCAGGAATTTCAGGAGTTGCTGCAGTGCCATTCACCCAGCTTGTGTTTATGTTGCCATAGTTATCCACGGTTCTTGTTTGTATGACATATGTTGTGTTTGGCAGCAGCCCTGTCGCATTGTAATAATTGATTGGCGCAGAGACATTTGCCTGCCAGACGCTGTCGATCCAGATTTCTGTGCGGCTGAAGTCGTTATCTGCAGGATTTGTCCAGCTCCAGTAGATTGAATATGGAGTCTGTGATTGGTTGGCGAGATTTGTGATTGTTGCTGGCGGAGTTGTGTCCTGGACTGTGATGAAGTGTGTTTCATTGCTTGAAGTGTAGTTTTGCGTTGCCGGATATACTGCAGTTATGTTGAATATTCCAATCGAATTGTATGCAGAGGTGTTTGTGAGCGGGGAGTTTCCGCTGGCAATCAATGCGCCTTGCTCATATAATTCGACAGCTCCTGCTGCTGGCGTGATGATTGTTGCTGTCTTTGTCACAGAGCTCTTTCGCTCGGTTGTCATATTCGCGTCAGCGCCATTCAGCGTGAGATTTATTGCGCTTGCTGCCTTGTTTATGGCATAGCTGCTCGAATCTTCTCCATAGCTGTAATTTTGTGTCTCTGTGGCATTGCAGATATAATTATAGCTTCCTGCTGCAAGCGCAGCCAGCTGGTTGTTTTCTGTTGCCGTGACGTTTATGCCGCCTCTCCACAATGTTGCTGTTGTTTCTGGATTTGTGCACGAGCAGCTTGCATTCACAGAAACAGGCCAGGTTCCTCCAGAGGCAGGATTGAACGCAAGTGAACAAAAGCTCAGGTTCTTGGCTGTCACCTGCAGTATTTTAATGCTTTGGGCGGTGGTATAGTTCTGCATTGCTGTGTTGTTGCAGACATACTGATACAAGCCTATTGGCAGAGTGGCTGTGTCAGGATTGCTGACTGATGTTCCATTTCTGTAAAGCAGGGGCGAAACTTGTCCTGTGTTTGCTGTGCAGAGCACTGAAGTAAGAGTGTTTTCATTGACGATGAAATACGGGTCTGCAGTGAGCGTAAGCAATGGCGTTGCCTTATTGACAATGTAGCTGAACTGCGTTGTCTGATTTTGGTTTCCAACAAAGTCAGTGGCATACATTTTCCACAGGTAGCTTCCTGCAGCCAATGCTCCTGTATTATAATTGTAGACTGGCGGAGAACTGCTTACAGAGTAGTTTGCCAATGTTCCATAAAAGTTGTGCTCGATTAATACACTGTTGAGCGCTATGTTGTCAATCCAGCTAACGCTGAACTGATAACTTGTTGAGTTGGAATAGTTTGCAGGGCTTGAAGGGCTTTCTGTGTTATTGCTCCAGCTTGGAGCAGTAAGATCTATGCTGAATATGAACCTGTCAGAGGCAGTGACGTCTGCAGGATTTGCGCAGCTTACATTCCAGATTTGGTTTGCTGCTTCCTGCAAGCCAGCAACTGCAAATTCTGTCTGCGTGTATCTTGCTGTACTTTCGTTAGTCTGGTTTAACAGCCCATTCAGATAGATTGAGCAGTTGAGGGTTGTGAAAGTCGGGTCTGACACATTGAATGTGAAATTTATATTCGAATTTCCCAAGTATGCGTTGTTTGGCGGATAGCTCAGGTAGACAGTCGGAGGAACTATTGTTATTGTCAATGGCGTTGAGTTCTGGCTGTTTCCCGCAATGTCAGTGGCTTGCACAACTATTGTGTGGCTTGTCTGCGAGAGCGAGAGCAAATCAATTGAGACAGGAGTATTGTTGGCTGCTGTTCCTGCCTGTCCGTTTGCAGCTCCGTCAACGAAAATGGTGTAATTTATGCTTGCGGCAAGATTGTCAGTGGATACAAAAGTTATTGTTGGAGTCGGGTCTGTGGTGTTGGTGCTGTCTGGAGGCGAGGTTATTGTTGTGCTTGGAGGGCTGGTGTCAATGTTGAATGCTCTGACGCTGCTTCCTGAATTGCTGTCAACATCAATGCAGCTGATGTTCCATTGTTTTGCAAGCCCCTGGCTGATGCCAATGATAGCAAAAGTGGTTGGCGTGCCAAGACTGACAGAGTTGTTTGTGGCTGTCAGGATTGAATCTATGTACAGCGAGCAGTTGAGGCTGAATCCAGAATTGTCGCTTGCGTTAAACACAAAATTGATGCTTGCGTTGTTGTAGCTGTTGTCTTCAGGAGACATCAGCCTGACCACTGGCTTGGTTATGTCATTTACGTTGAAATAAGTGGTTTGAGTGTTGTTTGTGTAACCATTGCTGTCGTTTGCGACGATTGTGACATTGTAGCGTCCTATGTAATTTGTGTTTGTGAATTCACAATCATAGCTGCCAGAACTCCCTCCGCTTCCAGGCAGGTTGACCCGCGGGTCGTCAAATGTGGCATTGCTGCTGAATATAGTGTAGCCAACCTTGCCTGCAGCAATGCTGCTGTCACTGGCGGTCACCATCCAGCCAGGCTCTGCAGAGTCATATCTCCACGCCTTGGCTTTGATTACAGAGCCGTTGACAAGCACTTTCTGCCAATACCACACATCAGAGCTGTAGGAAAAGTTTACCTCGCTAAGTATGCTTTCGGTGTTGTTAACAGTCCTGTCTATGTGCAGCCTTCCAGTGCCAGTGTCAGTATCCATTTCGATTTTGTAATAATCAGTTAAGTTCTGGTATCTGAATACAAGCACGCCATCCAAGTCTCCGCCGTTATCGTTCTCCCTTACTTTTGAGCTGTAAGTGTAGTTCTGCCATGAGGATTCTCCTGTCACAATCAGCGACCTCTGGTTTTCGCTGACTGCGGTGAACACCGCTCCTGCTGAAACAGTCCAGTTGCCAAGAACAGGAGTCCAGCCAGTGAGGTTGGCGCTGCTGAAATCATCATAGAATAATCTTTCATTCATTGCGCAAGATTCCGAGCCATTTGCCCAGATTATGCTTGCAAGCGCAGATGAAATTCCGCTTGGGTCGCTGATGTTTGCAGAGATTAGAACTGTTTGTGACTGGTTGTAGTCTGCTCCTGCCAGTGGGCTCAAGATTGCCACGCTTGGCGGAGTCGAGTCTGCAGTCACAGCGATAAAATATGTCTTGAAGCTTGAGCTATAATTTTGTGTTGCTGGATAAAGCGCAGTTATGTTGTATGTTCCTGTTGTATTGTATGCCTTGAGAACTGTTCTTGGCGAGCTGCCATTGCTCAGCAGCGTGCTGTTCTCGTAAATTTCTATGTATCCGGCTGCCGGAGTTGTCAGGTAGGCTGTGATATTGACTGTCGCGTATTGGCTTGCGCTGAGGTTGCTGCCTGCTCCGTTCAGTTCAAGGGCAATCGAGCTTGCTGTCGTATTTATCGTCAATATGCTGCTTTGCTCTGCAGGAGCTGTGTAGTTTTGTGTTGCGCTGGCGTTGCAACTGTAGTTGTAGCTTCCTGCCGCAAGAGCTGCGGTTTCATAGCTCGCTCCGATAGAAGTTCCATTCCTGTAGAGTTGCGGAGTTATCTGAGTTGTTGAAGCAGTGCAGTTTGCAGTTGTTGTCGTTCCAAAAGTCACGCTGGCATTTGGAGTTATGTTTAGCGAGAGGGTTGATGCTGCCTTGTTGACTGCGTATTCAAACGCAAGACTGCTGTTGCTGTTGTTTTTTGAGTCATTTGCATAAGATTTCCAGTAGTAGCTTCCTGCTGCCAAAGCTCCATAATTGTAGTAATACTCCATTGCTGTTGTGTTGCCGGCAAATCCAGTTGGCGAGTAGTTGGCTGCTGTTCCGGTAAAGTTGTGCTCAAAATAAGTTTCATTCAACAGATAGTTGTCTGTCCAGGTTATGTTGAACTGGTAGCTTCCAGTTGGCGAGTAGTTTGCAGGCGAGACAGGGCTTGTTTTGTTGTTTGAAGGGCTTGGCGGAATGTTATCATACGTGACTGTAAGCGGAGCATAGTCAATGACAAGCCAGGCGTCTGTGTTGGCAGCTCCTGCAACAGTCAGTATGCTGTATCGTATCAGTATGTTGTTGCTTGCATCCACAAAATTTGAGAATGCGCTAGTCACATTCCATATATCATAAATCTCATTTTCAGCATCAGTTGTCCTTTGGTTTCCGATGTCTAACCAGGTTGCTGAACTGTAGTTGTAAATCTCGACATTCTGATCGCCGTTGAATGCTTTCTCTGCAGGAGTTCCGCCGTTGCAGACAGGAGCTGCGTTATCGCCGGAGTGGCAGTAAATCAAGCCGAAACTGAGATTGATTATCTTGCCTGGCGTTATGTTCAACGAAGTAATGTTGTAAATCAGCACAATGCTTGAGTTGGCTATGTCTGCGGCATTGCTGCTCTCACCAGTGTAATAATATGCTGTGTCATTTATCTGCGTGTTGACATAAGTCCCTCCTGACTCATCATTTCCATTGCCATTGATTATGTAGCCGCCGTCAGGAGTTCCGATGCTCGGCGAGCCAGCCACAAATCCAGGGTCTCCTGCGCTTATGTTCAAACTGAAATCAGCGCCAAGCGTGAGCGAAATGCTTTTTACCCAGTCGTTAAGCGCGCACTCTTGCATTGTGAAGTTCCAGCTTGGGCATTTGTAGAGAGTTGTAACAGACGAGTCGCTGCTTGCTGTTGCAGTTAAAGTGGCATGGTTGAAGTTTAGCGCAGAAGTATCTACAGCAAAGCCGTCCTTCAGAGTTAAAGCATTGTCCAGCCCAAGCTCATCCGATCCATTTTCATTAAAGCTGTATATTGTTATGTTCTTGATTACATAGCCAGCAGGCACGACTGTTATGTTTGTTATGTTGTTTGCACTGCCAAGAATTATCTGGGTGTGGTTCACAAGGTAAGATTCGCTGTCGATGACAGCCAAAGTCTGGTTGCTCTCTGCCACGCCAGGGTCTGTGGCATTGCCAAGCGTAAAAGTGTAGTTCTGCCCCGGCGCAATGTCCCGGATATATTTCCATCTGCTGTCTGCGCAAGCTCTGGCAGTAAAGTTCCAGTTTTCGCACTTGAACAAATCCTTTCCTTTTCCAGCTGCTGTGACATTTATCGCAGAGTATGGATAGTTCAGCAGAGGATTTATTGCAAAGTTTTCTACCCAGCCTGCGGTTTCAGGAGAGTCGTCAATGTCAACCAGCGAAGTTATATTGCCAGTTACATTGACTCCGATGAAAACAATGGACTTGACCACATTGTTCTGCGGCGTGATTTTGATGTTGAAAGTTCCTGAAGTTATGTTTGTGATAATGCCGCTTGTTGAATTGTAGTCTGCGCTTCCAGAGCCAGCGTCAATAAACTCAATTGTGGCATTGACAGGAACGCCCTGGCTGTTGACTATTGTCGTGTTTATAGTCAATGTCGCGTTTGTGTAGTTTGCAGGCAGATTTACAGTCAGCTGCCTCGTTGCAGAGCTTCCTTCATTGCTGTATTCATCTGTGCAGTTTATTCTCCAGGAATGGCTGCCTTGCGCAATGCTGCTCTTTGCTAAATCCTGCTCTATACCTTTTGCCACGCTTGAGCTGGAGCTTGAGACAGTTCCGTCAATAATGAGCTTGCAGCTTGCGATTGCAGAAGAGTCATTTACGATGTACCTGAAAATTACAAATCCATCACTGTCAGTGCTGTTGTCAGCAGGGTTTGTCAGCGTCAGCTGTGGCGCAACAATATCTGGCGGCGGAATCACGCTTATGCTGATTGATTGCGGCGAGATTGCATCTGGCGTGTAAGTCGAAGTTGCATCACATCTGATTGTGTTATTGCTGATGATGTTGCCTTTTATTTTAAATGCTGTTGCTTCTGTTCCTGTGAAGTTTCCTGTGCCTAGAATCAGATGCGGATTTGTTTCTGTTCCGTTGAGCGCAAGAGCGCCTGCGCTGCTGATGTTCTGCCAGACTCCAGAGCCATTGTTGTATTGAGCGTATACAGATGTGCCAAAGCAGTCTCCGCCAGCGCATGTTGCTGTGCAGTTCATCGCGAATGTCTGCCCTGCTGTTATGTTTTGGTTAGTTGACGGCGATGTCAGACTAATGGAAAGGCTTCCAAGCGCCTGTTGCGCGAATATATGCCGGCTATTGTATGTGGCAGTGTCCCAATAGTGGATTATGTCTATTGCTCCTTTTGCAAGATTATAGCCGTAAATATTAACGCGCACATAATCCCCAACAGGAATCTTGTAGTTGTTTGCGAGCGTGCAGTTCCTGTTATACACTGTCGCGGTTGTGGAAGTTATGAGAGCGCCACCTGTCAATATCGGCGTCCTGCAGATTTCTGTTTCGGCTCCTGAGCTTGAATTATAGTCCACAAGCTGCCAGTTGATGTGAACATTGTTCTTGTCGCCATTGGCGGCAGCGGCGAATGCGCCGTAAAACTGAACATCTCCCTTTAATATAATCGTGCCGCTCTGCCCCTCTGCAGTGTCTTTTGTGAACACCCACGCTTTTGTTGTAGTTTGCTTTGGGAAAGAGAATGTGTTTGATTGAGCAGTGCCAAGCGGAGCAGTTGTATTGAAAATGCGAGTTGCAAGGTGTTCGTAATGCGTCACTGTCGTGGGACCGACTATCTGCGCCATTATACTAACCTCACCGCCCATTTCTTTCAAAGGCAGAGGCTCTTCAGGAGTTTCTGCAGCAGCTGGCAATTCTTCAACAGGAGATTGTTCTGTTGGCGTTTCACCCGGCAAAATCTCATCAGGAATTTCATAAACTGGAATTTCTTCAACAGGCGCAATTTCCTGCGGAGCTTCTTCAACGATTGGCGCTGTTATTTCCGGCGTAATGTTTTCAGTTATTGTGAAATTGCCAACTAGCATTTCATTGTTAGCTGCAAGAGTTTCGTTCTCAGCGATAAGTCCAGTAATTGTCGGCTTGAAAAGCGCAAAAAGGCTGAGCAGGGCTATTACTGTAAGCAGAATCAAGGCAGTCGCTTCTCCTTTCTTATTTAGGAAGGCTGTTTTCATTTCTGGTCGCCTCCCTTTGCGCCCTTCTGGAACTTTTTCCTGTTGAACTCAATCAAATAGCCTTTTTCAGAAAGATAGGACATCAGAATGTTCTTGACTTTTTCAGCATCCTTTGTTCCAAAGCCTTTTACAAACTCAAGAAGCCTGACCTGTTCCTCATCCAGCGAAATAGACACCCTTTTGACTTTAGCCAATAGTTAGCCTCTTTGCAGCATTTATTTTACAAATTTGTAACAAATATAGGCTATTTTGTTACAAATCTGTAACATTACTATTTAAACCTTTCTAAGGTTCCACCCCTCTTTTTGACTCCTGCGACTGCTTTCGTTAATACCGCTCTTATTTGGATCTGTTCTTATGAATTTTCTTTTCTTTTTTGATCGTAGTCCTCTTAAAGTGCATTTTAGTCAAAATAAGGTATGACGCCAAAATTAGCGCTATCAAAATCGGCATCCACCAGTACCAGCATACACTTCTCCACGCTCCGAAATTCAATTCAAATAGTTCGCATGTTTTTTCAAAAACTGGATTCGTTCCTTCAATAGGCGCTGGCTTTTCAATGACTGTTTGCTCTTTAACAGCAGATGGTTTTTCTTCAATCTTTTCTTCAACTCCTCCAAGAACGTATGCGCAAGATTTCTGAGTTTCAGGCTTGCCTGCGCCAACACCGCAATCGCGTGTGTCAATGCAAATTCTGGTCTGCATTCCTGATGCAGGGCATTTTTCAGGCGCCCAATCGCCGCAATTCCAAAGAGGCGCGCATTTTACAGTTGTTGTTCCTCCAGAGCCTCCCCTTCCTCCAGTCGGTGTTGTTGAACAGGCTCCGCAATCAGCAGAACACGAACTGCAGGTTTCCCACGGATCGCATAAATTGCCATCCCCATCAAGATCCACGCCGCATGATTCATTGATAAAAATGCTCTTCTCCTTGAAAGCCTCTCCATATTTTGAAGTTGCTGTAAAATTAATTGATGTGTTTCCGGCGTTAGTTGCATTGAGGGTAAAACTTACATTGACTGTTTGATTCACTGAGATTGATGTGATGTTTACAGGATTGCTCGTGAGCATAGCGAAGAAATTCGGATCAACTCCAACAAGAACCGCCACGTCTGTGGCATTAGCTGTTCCATTGTTTGTGATGGATGTTGTGATGTTAAATGTTTCTCCCTTCCCCACAGAAATCACCCCAATAATGATGTCTGGGAAACTTAAGGACTCCAAGCCCAGAATAATATCTATCTGCGGGTTGGTGGACTGCTGGTCTTGTGTGGGGTCAGCAGCATAAGAAAGAGCTGAGGATATGGTAATATGGTCATTTTGAATGACGTTATCGTGTGCAGTAAGGTTGAAAGAATAAGATTCGCTGCTGTCTTCAGAAACATTAACTATCATGTACACAGGGCTGTTGTTTATAAAAGCAACTGAGGGCGCCCAGGTTAAGTTAATCTCGACATCGTTTGCTTTTGCGCCCGCATTAGTCAAATTGGCAGAAATGGTTATGTTGCTGCCATTAAACACACCAACAGTAAGGCCAAATTCTTTTAGGTTAACCAAACTTGGAACAACTATGTTGTCATTTAGCACTAAGTAGGGTTCATTTGGTTCAAAATAAGATATGTTGCAGGCGCCAGTAGGATCGTTATCGCACGCCCCTCTAACTTTTGTCTGCTTATGTTCGGCTCCAACGACAGTTATATTCCACGATTCATACTTGAGATATGAACCGCATGCATCTGGAGGCCACGGGGTGCTGCAGTTTATGGCATCCCCGACATTCTTGGTCAATGGGCCTGCTGTGTTTAAGCTGTCGCTTAACTTCAGCGTAAGCGTCAGATTTTCTGCTGTCGCATTGCCTGCGTTTGATATAGTGGTGTTTAAAATAAACGAATCGCCTGTGTTGACTGTAGTTATGTCAGGAGCCGAGACAAGTGAATAATCCATGAATGGAGATGCTATTTTTGCGATTTCTATAGTGTGTTTTTTTGAGATGATTCCTACGTAATCAACTGCCGATACAAAAGCATCTAAATCATAGAGCCCTGTGGTGTTTGGGAAAGTTATTGTGTAAGGCCAATATATGCTTATAGACGAATTTGCAAGAACACTGTAGTACACAGGGCCATTAGCAGTCAGATTGAATGAATCGATGCCATTTCCATTATTTGAATAGTATGGGGGCGTGGTGGTGAGAGTCAAGCTTATGTTATTTGTCTGATTTGCCTTGTTTGTTAATTTGATTATGGTGTAGGCATATGATGGCAGCAATGGATAGTCATGAACTGAAGTTGGATACCTGGTTTTCAATCCCTCTGCTCCAGTATAAGGTAAAAATGAGACATCAATAAAATTAGAAACAATGGGCAGTATTTTTAGCACTTTTTTATATTTATTGTCATATATGTCTGTGTCGATTATTCCGTTAACTTCAATTGCAATTGTGTTAAACCCGATTTCATTTTCAGTTGGCGTCCAACTAAAGCTAATCGGGCGCATTTCAAATGCAGAAAGGTTGAGATATTGAATTTCTTTTTGTGCGTTATTTACAGTAAAGTTTGCGATTAAGTTTTTAATAAGCACCGCGCCTTGGTTAGTAAAATCAGCCGCGATAGTGATTGGATTTCCAACAGCGAATGTAGCTCCAGTTGGTTTTGTCAAAATCACATTAACATCGCCAAATGAAAAGTCGTCAGAGTCATCTAATGGATTGGTTCCGTGCGCAACCTCTTGGCCATCAGAAACACCTCCGTTATCTGTATCAGAACTTAATGGATTGGTGTGATAGACATTTATCTCCTGTCCGTCAGTCAGCCCATCTCCGTCTGAGTCTGGATTGTTTGGATTTGTCCCGTTTGCAATTTCCTGGCTGTCTGGCAATCCATCATTGTCGCTATCAGAACTTAATGGATTGGTGTGATAGACATTTATCTCCTGTCCGTCAGTCAGCCCATCTCCGTCTGAGTCTGGATTGTTTGGATTTGTCCCGTTTGCAATTTCCTGGCTGTCTGGCAATCCATCATTGTCGCTATCAGAATTATACGGATCAGTATCATAATCGTGTAATTCTTGGTAGTCTGTTAATCCATCGCCGTCTTCATCACAATCAGCGCAGATGCATAACGATGAGTTATAGACGCATAGACTGCTATTATCGCAACCATCCTGTTTTCCATTACAGTCTATGCATGTGCATCCCTCTCCTTGTTCGCATATCCCGTCTGGGGCGCCAATGCATTCTTTATCTCCTCCGCCTGTATCGCTGCAATTGAGAGCGCACGAACCATCGTTGCACAAGGTTGTTCTATCAGGGCAGGGCAGGAGGCATATTAGCCCTTCATTAATAAATCCGTCACAATCATTGTCGATTCCGTCGCAGACTTCATCAGTTGGCTGTCCTGGAGCGCATGTGTTGTTCAGCTGTCCATTTTGGCAGACAAGCTGTCCTGTTGCCGCGCAAGCGCCAGTTCCACAAGTTGTCGCTGTCGGAATATATTCATCATCAACAAATCCATTGCAGTTCTCGTCTACTCCGTTGCAGGTTGCATCAGATGCAGCTGGGTTGATTGCCGCATTTGCGTCATTGCAGTCATTGCCTGCATGACCGCATCCATTTTCTATGCCGCAGTTTGGACACAGTCCATACCCGTCGCCATCATAATCTTCGCAATAATTCAGCTGGCACGACGGATCCTCATCATCAACTAATTCATTGCAATTATCATCCATTCCATTGGAGCAGTTCTCTATCTGTTCTGGGTAAACATTTGCGTCGTAATTATTGCAGTCATTTTCATTTAAGCTTCCATCGCCATCAATGTCATTATCGCAAGCATTTCCTATTCCATCGTTATCAAAATCTTCTTGAACTGGGTTATAATTATGAGGGCAGTTGTCTTTATCATCAGAAATTTCATCCCCGTCTGCATCAGCAAAGCCGCAGGGGTTGTTGAAAACAACTCTTCCTTTATACTTTCCTGCTTTTGCTTCAACTGTGATATTTTTCATAGAATTAAAGTCTTCTAAAGAAATTCTGTAAACAAATACATCAGACTTTCCATTCATAAATGCGCATTTAATCTTATCTTCGCATTTATCTTCACCGTCCTTGTCGTCTTTGCCCAGATCACAATTGCATGTATCATTGTCCTCCCAATAGCCCTTTTTTCCTGTGTCGCAATCACATTTATTCTCGTCATCCCACTCATCATCTTTGCCCGCATCGCAACCGCATTTGGATTTTTTATAGCTAAATCTTATAGATGTAAAAGGATCCTTTTTAGGATTTTTAATTTCATATTTATAGTTGTCGGTAATGTATTTTGAATCGTGCAGAGGATATATGGCTTTATCAACTATTTCAAAAGCAGCATAAGAAAGAGTTTTGTCATTGTAGTTGGTTATATTAAAGCGCAGGTCCACTGTTTCATCTTCATTAATTGAATAATTAAGATACTCTATTCTAAATCCGTTCTCAGAACCAACACAGCTGGCATAATAAAATTGCACAAGCCCCGTAATTGCCGGTTTGAAAAGAGCAAAGAGCGAGAGAATTGCTATGGCTGCAAGAAGAAGCGCAACCACCTCTCCGCGTTTGTTAAACCTGCTCATTTTTCATTTTTCCTTTTTTTGTTGAATTAATCAAAAAATAAATTAAATAAGCTTTTCAGCTTTCTTTATCTCTGCCTGAGCCAGTTTTATCTTTTCCTGGGCAAGCCGCACCTTCTCGCCCGCAATCTGCTTAACTTTGTTGTCCAGCGCGATTTTCTCACTTTCAAGCTGCTTTTTCTGTTCGAGCAGCAGCTGATTCTGCCTGGTCAGGCTGGCTAATTTTTTCTCAAGCTCGCGCCTCTGGATCTCAAGCTTGTTTTTCTCCTGCCTGATGAATTCCTGCGCCTGTGTCTTTTCTTTTTTCAGCAGTAGTTCTGTTTGATTCTTCTCTTTCTTCAGCAGCTCTGTCATCTGTCTTTTCTTCTGCTCAAGCAGTTGTTTTGTCTGTTTTTTGTCTTTTTCAATAATCTCTTTGGCTCTGTTTTGCTCAGCTTCAATCAGCTTCTCGGCTTTCAGCTGCTCTTTTCTGATTTTTTCCTCTGCCTTCTTTTTCTCTTCAAATAGATTCTTTTCAACTTCTGATTTTTCCAGCTTCAGCCTTTTCTTTTCCTTAGCCATCAGTTCATTCTGTTTTTCAACCCAGCTCAGCCTTTCCCCAAGCTGGCTTCGCAAGCTCTCTGCTTTTGCTTTTTCTTTCTGCAGCGTCAGCTCTGTTCTTGCCTTTTCTTCAGCGAGCAGCCTTTCAGTTCCCATCTTTTCCCTTTCGAGCTGCAGCTCAACAAACTTCTTTTCTTTGTCAATTTCGAATTTTTCCTCTCTTGCGCGCTGCACTTCTTTTTCAATCTGGCGCTTGTAGTCTTCAATTTTCTTCAGCTCGTAGTTTTTGGCGTCGTTTTCCTGTTTTAGCTTTCTCAGTTCATCAGAAAGCTGGTTCTTGTAGCGATCTGCCTGCCCTTCCTTCTGGTCTAGAGCATCTTCTGCTTCCTTTTTCTCCAGCTCGAGACTGCGTTTCTCCTCTTTTACCCTTCTTAGCTCGTCCTCTATCTGTCTTCTATATTCCCCTATTTTCTGCAGCTCGAAAATTTTTGAGCTGTTCTCCTGCTTTGCAGCCATCAGCTCAGCAGCCAGCTTATTTTTGGCAGCCTCGGCGCTGGCTTTTTCTTGCTTGACAAAATCAATCTCCCTTTTCATGAGATCTTCTGTCTGTTTCTTTTCCTGCTGCAGAAGCTCTTTTGCCTTTCTTTGCTCCATCAGCAGCGCGCTGGTTTTTCTTCGCTCTGCTTCAATTTTTTCCCATTCAGCCCTTAATTTCTCCTCAGCTTTTGACTGTTCCTGCTTGAGTTTCTCGTCGAATTTTTCCTGCTCCTGTTTGGTTTTCTCTTCGAATCTCGTTCTGTCTGTCTCGCTCTTTTTCAAGGCATTGGCAAGCACAGATTCTGCTTCAAGCCTTTCTTTTTCAGCAGATACCCGCTCTCTTTCAGCTGCTTTTCTTTCCTGCTCAGCTGCACTTGATTCACGCTCTATTTTTTCCCTGGCTCTTTCTGCTGCCAGCAGCCTGCTGTTCAACGCATCCCTTTTTTCTTTTAGCACAAGTTTATGGCTCTCGTAGAGCCCTGTTGCATTTTCAGCCTCTTTTTGGAGCAGCTTTGCCTTTTCAGCCTTTTCAACCAGAAGATTCTTGAGTTCTTTGTTCTGTTTTTCCAAGCCAGCCAGCTCAGCCTGCAGATTTTTTGATTCAGATTCAAGGCTATTTTTGCTGCCGGCAATCTCTCTGGCTTCAAGCCCTTTGTTTTTCAGCGCATGCCTGAGTTTTTCAAGCTCCTGCAGCAGCTCGCCCTTGTCTTTTGAATAGTCTGCCTTTATCCTGGAAAATTGCTGCTCGTGATTTTTCTGCTGCTGTTCCAGCTTGTTTTTATAATTCTCAATCAGTGTTTCAGCACCCAGATATTCTTTCTTGGATTTTATCCTGCCTGCCTTGAATCTCTCGAGCTGCTCTTTTATCAGCTTGTTATGATTCATCAGCCTTTCCAGCTGGCTGCTCAGCGCGCGATCCTTGATAGACAGCTCGCCCTTTGCCTCAGAAATATGGTTTAGCGTGCTGCTTGTCCTTTCCCGATAGGATTGAAGTTTTTCTTTTTCTTCCTGCAGCGATTTTTTAAGCTGCTCTCTTTCGTTTTCAAGCGCAAGATTTGCCTGCTTGAATTTGTTCAGCTCTGCAAGAATCTGCCTGTTGCCTTCGGTTACGCCCTGCTTCAGCCCGTGCAGCACCGTTATGCGCTCCCTCTGCCTCTGGATTTTATTTTTTTCTTCAGCAAGCAAAAGCCCAAGCTCATTTTCGCGGGTCTGCGCATTTTTCTCAGCAAGCTCTTTCAGCCTCTGCCTTTCTGCGCTTAGCCGCTCTTGCATCTGTTTTTGCTGGCTTTTCAGCAGCTCTTCCATGCGCTGCTTTTCCTGCTCCAGATGCAGTTTTTCTTTTTTCAGCGATTCAATCCTGGCGTTTGCAATGAGTTTGCGATGAGCGTGATGCGCGGCTTTTTTCTGCGGGTTCGGTGTTTTTGAAACAGCTTTGTGAGAAAGCATGCCAGCAGCTGATTTTTTCTGGAGGGCGAGGGCTTCGCCTGAGGGCTTGACTGTGCTGACAGTTGGTTGAGCAATCTTGTTAAGCAACTCCATTTTTTCATCAACTTTTTGCTCGAGGAGGTCAAGTTTCTTCTGTTCCTCCTTTAGAGCATCGTTTGTTTTGAATAAGCCCATATTATACCCCTCCTTTTTCCAGCACTAGTTTATCGATTTTTTTGTCAAGCACTGCATTAAAGCGCTCAAGCTTTCTTCTCCTTAGTCTAAGGATAGACAGAGCAGTCGCTTCGTCGTGCGAATGTTTGTAATATATCCCTCCGATAAGCGAAGCTATCACGATAATCACGAGAACAACAGAACCTGCGGATTTCCAGGGGATGTTCAGCAGTTTTTCTATAGCTGGCGAGACAGCCCCTCCTGTTATTTTGACTAAAACAGGTGTTCCTGTTGTGACATAGGCATTCTTAATCAGATTTCTTGCAAAGTCAAACTCTCCCTTTGCGGCTTTTTCCTCGATATCTTTTATCAAGTCAGTGAGCTCAGCGATAAGCTGCTCTGCTTCGTAGGTTGCGGCGCCAGCTGCCTTCAGCTCAGCAATCTTATTCTCAAGCTGGTTCAGCTTGTTTCTCAGCGTGATGATGTCCTGCTTTATGTCCTCTGGAATTTGCGTTATTGTTATCACGCACCTTGCCCAGGACTCTCCTTTGCCGTTGCTGTCGCAATCGTATCCGCAGTCTTCAACGCAGGCGTCATTGCCTGTTTCTGCCTCGCTCTGGCTGCAAACATTGTCTCCGCACACTGCTTGCGCAGCTGCTCCTGCAGCTTCTCCGGCAAATCCTCCACTGCCTGCTGCTTTCTCTTCTGGCGCTTCTTCCACAGGCGGCATGACAACTGAGAAGCTCTTTGTCGCGCTGGCTGTCGCAGTTGGCCAGACAAGCTCTGAAATTAACTGGTATGTTCCGGCGCTTGACGGCGCTGTCAATGTGACGCTTGTTGAAGCTGACTGGTTCATGCCAATGTAAACTGTCCTGATGTCAATGTCAACTATGTTTCCGTTGCTGTCCTCAATCCAAGTTGTCAGCACCCTGTCTTCTGCGACTTCTGTGTTTTGATTAATTATCTCAATTTGCCCTGTTATCGTGCTGCCTGTTGTTACAGAGCTTGGCAAACTGGTGATTACAACATCATACGGACCTCCGTAGCCGGGTATTGAAATGTTCAGCTGGTTGGAGTAGAATCTGTCTCCGCTTGCAGAAGCTCTTGTCTTTGCAAATGATTTTGTATATGTTTGCGGGTTTTTCTCAATCAGCAATTCTGCGTTTGTCTGCCAGGACTCGCCCTCAGCAATGCCGATTGAGGTGTCAAGATTTATGTCTGAGTCTGTGACTTCAATCGCTTCAAGATCGGCATCGCCTGAATTAATCACTTCTATCGCGATTTCATAAGTTATGTTTGTTGTTGTCTGGCTCTTGTAAACAATGTTCTTGACAAGAGTGAGCTGCTTGAGGCTTTCGTTCTCTGGCACAGCTATGACTGGCTGGTTGGATTCTGCAAACAGGCTGTTTTCATAAATCGGGTCGTAGCCTGTTGCGTTTGATTTGTTCAATGTGACCAGCGCCAAATTGTTGCCTCGCGCAAACGAGAGCGTATAGCTTTCAACTGCGGTTTCAGCCCCTAAATCGCCTTTATTCCAGCTCTGCCCGGCATCAGGGTCTGTCAAAAGTGTTGACTGCGATGTTCCTTTCAAATTTGCGAGCGCATTTGTAATAGTGTAAACAATGTGGCTGTCGTTTATGCTTTTTATCGTCGCTAACTTGTAAAGAGTCAGCTCTGCCTGCTGGTTGTCTGAAAGCAGGAACAATGAGTTATTTGTGGCTGTTGCAGCATGATAGTATGCCTTTGAGGCATTTATTCTAACATCATAATAGTGCGGTTTCTGCATGCCTGCTGTATTCATGGTGCAGTTGTAGTATCCGTTAGCCGGCGCTGTTGTGTTTGTGCATGCGTAAACATATGCGCCATAAATTGGTTCAAAAATCACTGTCGCTTCGCTTATCGGGTTGCTTAATTCATCATAGACATTGCCCTGGAAACTAATGCTCTCACTCTCGTAATAAATTGGCGGCGGGCTTCCGCTTGGCGCTGTAATGCTGGCGCTTAGCGTTCCAAAGACTGATGTTGCGATGCTAATTTCAGCTGAGACAGTCGGATCGTTGTCAGAAGTTGCGGTTACATCAACCGCATATGTTCCGACTGTATTGTCGTCTGTGACAGAGAGTGTTGCATTTTTGCTCTCTCCAGCAGCCATGGTCACTGAACTCTGATTCAGCTGCGCAGTCGAGGCGCCATTCAGGTTTTCAAGAGCTATGCTATATGTGTCTGGCACTGCGCCTGTGTTTGTTATCGTGATTATGTAATTTGCATTCACATTCCTGTCTGTTTGCTGGTCAGCAGGATCTGTGAGCGAGATTCCTTTGGTGTCGTTTACAATTATATCCCTTGTCTCGCTGAATGAGCTGTTCTGGTAAGAATCGCCTGCCAAAACTTTCCAATAGTTAGTCTGCAGTCCGTTGTTGTTTCTTGGCAGGGTCCATTCATAATTTGTCAGAGTTCCGCTGTAAATAAGAGTTGTCGGCTCGGCATTTGCATCGCCATAGACATAGTAGGTGATTGTGTCGTTATCCAAATCGCTTGATGAATATTGCAATGTCATTGATGGAGCTGTCGTGACTGTGTTATCTTCAGGAGCGAGCAAAGTTGACACTGCTGGAATGCTGTTTGTAATCTGATGGGTTTCTGCTGAGCTGTTGACGGTTTCCAATCCATCAGTGCATTCAACATAGAGCTGGATTGTATCCAATGCAGAATATCCGTCAGCTGTTGAGATTGTCGCTGTTTTTGTTGTTGCTCCAGCCATTGCTTTGCTGCTGTATCCTCCAACGCCATTTAGTCTGTGATACAAGCTGCAGGTTATAGTCTGGCTTGAATCATCATCAGTCGGGGTTACAGAGACATCAAAGGAATGCCCGGCATTGTCCAAATAGCTTAATGCGCCTATGCTCACCAGGTTGTTGATGAATATTTGTGCTGTTTTTGTGTCTTGGATGTTTTCTGCTGCGTCCTTTGAATAATATCTCAGATAGTTTGTCGCTCTGTTGTTGAAAGCCACTTTTTCTCCATCCTCAATCACTGTTTCAGGCGTGCAGCCGATTGTTGGAGCGCAATACCAGGTTGAGATCACTGTTCCTGGAGGCGCGTCATATTCGTGGATTGTGACATTATGCCCTGGAAGCTTTATCTCTCCATCGTAGTTGTCGTAAGTTGTCGGAGCAGTATAATCAACTCCAAATGTAACATCAAGATTCTGCGCAGTGATCTGCTCGTTATCATACTGGTCTTTGCAGCTAATATGATATGTTATAGAGCTGATTTGAGCGATGTTGCCAAGGTTGCAGTTGATGTTTCCCTCTGACACGCTGCACTCATTTGTCATTGAGCTGTAAACAACATCCGATTCTCCCCATCTGCACTGGGCGCCTGTTTCTGTTGCTGCTGACAGAATTGTCTGCAAGTTATTTGAGCTGTCCCAGTAAGGCCACGTTGTATCTCCGTCAACAGCAGTCAATGTTGAGGTTGGAACAGTATTGTCTGCTGTGAAGACAGCGGTTTTTTCTGAAGAAACATTTACAGTGTCGTCCAGCCTGCAATAAATTGTGTGAGCGATGTTGTCAGCCCACGGAGAATTGAATGCGCATGAGCGCTCTCCTATTCCAGTTGTTGAATTGCATAAGTTGCTTGCTGCAGGAGAATCTCCGCATCTTAGCGCATAGCTGTCGCCATCTGCATCGCCTGCATTGCTTGTGCTTATGTTGATTAGAGTATTCAACTTTCCTGCCAAAGGAGCAATGCTTACAGAGTCCAGCGTAGGAAGCTCGTTTGTAACAGAAATGAAATGTGTTTCTGAGCTTGCGCTGTAATTCTCTGTTTGCGCATAAATAACAGTGATGTTTTTCAGGCCAAGAGCATGATACGATGTTATGTTTGTCAGCAGACCAGCGCCTGAATTTATCAAAATTCCATTTTCATACAACTCAATTGTTCCCTCGCCAGCTTCTTTTTGCGCTGTGATATTTACATTAGTGTCATGCATTGCTGAAATGTTTGCGTCATTGCCGTTCAGCAGCAGATTGACAGCAGATGCATATTTGCTCACTGTCAAGAACCATGTTGCTGAGCTTGCTGTGTAGTTTGCATTTCCCGGGTTGACTGCTGTGTAGTTGTATGTTCCTGCGGCAAGCGTGGCAATTTCTGGATTTGAAACCGCCTGTCCGTTCCTGTATAATGTTACAGCAGCGGCAGATGTTGTCGCAGTGGCGTTTGACTGAGTGCCGTATGTGATTGTCAGATTGCCCTGGCTTCCATTCAAATAGAGATTTGTTGTCGTGCCTGCCTTGCTCACTGTGTAGCTGAATGCTGATGTGCTGTTCCTGTTGTTGCTTGAATCGTTTGCGTGAGATTTCCAGTAGTATGTTCCTGCTGCTAAAGCTCCGTAGTTGTAATAATATTCTCTGTTTGTCGTGTTGCCAGCAAATCCTGTTGGAGTGTAATTTGCAGCAGTCCCTGCAAAATTGTGCTCGAACAAGACAGCACTCACCGCAGTGTCGTCAGTCCAGGTTACATTGAACTGGTAAGTTGCTGTTGGTGAATATGCTGCTGGAGAAGCAGGGAAGCTAATTGCATTTGTCCAGGATGGCGGTGTTGTCTCTTTCACAGTCACAGTCCAGTTTGCAGGAGCAAAATTGCAATTCGATTGAGCGTTGCAGGCATAACAGTTCCACAGAATTGCGCCGTTGTTGAGATTGGCTCGCTGAAATGTTGTGGAGTTTGAACTCCCGCCGATTGTTGTAGTGCCATTTGCCTGCCAACTGCCTGAATAGTTCCAGTAGAAAGTTATGTTGCTCAGCCCGATGTCATCAGTTGCGCTGCAGCTGAAGTTGACTGCATTAGCCGTGGTAATGTTCCCATTTGCAGGAGAGCTCAGTGTCACAGTCGGCGTGTAGCCGAAATTTTTCCAATCAGTGCAGTTGAAGACGCCTGAGCAGTAGAAGTCTTTGTCATTGTTTCCTCCGCCCAGCCACTCAAGGCATCCCCACTTCTGGCAGACTTTTTTAGTTGCATCCCATGAGGTGCAGTTCCATCTGTCGCAGTAATAATCATCCTCTGCATCAGAGCCTGCTACTGGCGTGACACCTGCCCATTTATCGCAGTAGTTTCCATTCCATGCTGTGCAGTTCCATCCTCCTGAAAAGTATCTGTCATAATTTGCCGCTCCTGAAGCCCATGCTGTGCAGTTCCAATTTCCGCAGACATTTCCATTCCAGTTTGTGCAGTCCCAGTTTCCTGAGCAATATCGGTCTACTTTTCCAGATGTGGTTGCCCAAGTCGCGCAGCCCCATTTGTCGCACAAGCCACCATTCCATTCGTTGCAGTTCCATCCTCCTGAGCAGGAATAATCTGTATCAGCAGTTCCTGTTGTCCATCCTGTGCAATCCCAGTTATTGCAGTAGTTTCCATTCCATTCTGTGCAGTCCCAGTTTCCTGAGCAGTATTTTATTGTTCTTGAAGTTCCGCTTGCAGTCCAAGCTCCGCATTGGTATTGAGAGCAGGTTACTCCATTCCACAAAGAGCATCCCCATCCTCCTGAGCAGTAATATCCTTGCGTCGTGGCTGTTGCTCCTGTCCAGGCTGTGCAGTCCCATAATTCGCATTTCTCTGTTGTCTGTCCGTAATCATTCATCTGTATCGGGTTTTCGTCAAACTCTCCTCCATCATTTCCCTTGTCTCCTCCTCCAAACGTGTCAGTCAGGAAGAACGCAAGGTCGGCGCTTGGCGTCCCTATGGCTGCATCGTGTATGTAGTCAAACTCAAGATAGGCAGATGAATTGCCATCCTGATTGGCCATTTTGATATCGAAAATTGTGTTGTAGCCTGACATTCCTGACAGAGTGACATCATATTGCGCTTCTGTTGTTATGGCAGGCGTTGAGCCAAGCAGAACAGAGCCATTTTTTTCATAGACTTCTATGCGCGTATTCAACGCCTGGGCGTTCCTGACATAAAAGTTTATCACGTTCCCATTTGTCATTTCCTGCTCGAATGTGGCTCTGACATACTCATTGGCATATATCGGCTCTGACCAGATGCTGTCGACTGCTTTGACTTCGTCAAATATGTCAGAAATGAAAATTTTATTCACATCCAGGTGCGCGGCTGCTGTGATGTTGATTTCTGCAAATCCAGGGTCTTCTGGAGTGAGCGTGAAGCTGTATTGCTGCCCTGGCGTTATGTCCATCAACTTTGTCCATTCGCCATAGCAGAGCTGCTCTGTGAAGTTCCAGTCCTTGCATTTGTAAAGTTCAGAGCCAGTTGCTGTTACTGTGACTGTTGCTGTGGTGAAATTGAACTGCGTCGGGTCTATTGCATAAACTTCGACAAACCCCTCCTCTTTTTCTTTAGGAACATCATCAATCCTGACAAATTCGCTGACATCCCTGCTGACTTCAACATCAGGGAACTCTATTTCGTTAATCGGAGTTCCTTTTGGCTTTACCTTGATGTTCTGTTTTCCTTTTTTAACCAGAGTCTGGCTTTCTTCAAGATTATTGACGCTTGAAATCTGGCTGCCGCGCTCAAATTCCACATCAGCTTCGACAAAGCCGCCCTTGCTGTCTTCTATAGTCGTGTCAAACTGGTATTCAGGCACATTTCCAAATCCAACAATCTCTGAATGCTCGCCAACTTTTATTTCAAAATACTGTTCTGGGTCCCAGCTGTTGACAACAAGCGTGACATTTTCTCCGCCAGAGGACACATCCTGGCTCAGCTGGTAATCAATAGGCGCGTTGTTTTCTGTCTGAATATAAACTGGCAGCGGCTTGTTGGCATCGTGGTGGAACACGACTGTCAGCGCGCCATTCTCTTCAGTCGCAGAATCAATAATGACTTCGTATGACGGGTCATCTTCTATCAGCTCGTAGGTTGCGTTTGTTGCGTTCATCAGCAGCATTGGCTCGAGCACATAGGTCATGCTGTCTATCTCAAGCGCGCTGTTTTCAACTTCAAATACAAGCAGATAGCTGGTCTCGTTCAAATTGTCTGTAAACAGGCAGCTGTCAATGCAGCTGTCTTCGAACTCAATTGTTATTGTTGCGTTGGTGATGTTGAGTTCTGCGATGTTAAGCTCTGGCAAAATTTCTTGCGTAATATTTTGTTCAGTAACATTTTCTTCTGGAGCGATTGGAGGAACCTCTTCAATAGGCGGCTGTTCAAGTGGTGGCTGCTCGACAGGAGGAACTTCTGCTGGCGGCTGTTCAATTAGCGGTTCTTCAATCGGTGGAGTTTCTTGAGGCGGTTGTTCAACAGGAGGAATTTCTGCCGGCGGCTGTTCAACAATTGGCGGCTCCTCAACTGGCGGAGTTTCTATGGGCGGCTGCTCAAGAACAGGAGGCTGTTCAATTGGCGGCTCTTCTACTGGTGGTTGTTCAACAGGAGGAATTTCTGCCGGCGGCTGTTCAACAATTGGCGGCTCCTCAACTGGCGGAAGTTCTGCCGGTGTTTCAGTTGGAGGAGTTTCTTCTGCTGGTTGCGTCTCTGGAGTTTCTTCAACAGGAGTTTCTGCTTGTGTTTCTTCAGCTGATGGAGTTTCAGCTGGCGTTTCTTCTGCAGGAGCAGACTCGGGCTGAGAAGTTTCAGCTGGAGCAGACTCGGTTGCTGTCTCTGCGCCCTCTACAACCCTGCCTGTCAGGAATGTTCCGCTTCCCTCTCCAAGACGCTGTGAGTCAAAAACAAGGAATCTTTTGCCTTCTGAATTTTCCAAGAAGATTTTTGCAGCTCCCTCTCCGATAAGTTTTCCTGACAGCTTGAATGCGACAAGGTGGAAAGAGTCGGGAGTGTCCTCCAAAGAGATGGGCTGGTTTTGGCTCTGTTCAATCTTAAGGTTGAGTGATTGCGTGTGAGTCTCCAGATTTTCAGCTGTGAAAAGTCCAGCCAAATTTGGATATCTGATTAGGACTACAACTAGCGAAACAAACAGGACTATCGCCAAGGCAAGCAAAGCTGACTTCAAATTTTGACTGTTGCCTGTTTGCTTCATCGTTTTCCCTCTTTCAGATAGTGCAGTTTAGCCATTCCAACATCACGCAGCCTGATTTTGTCAGCGCCTCTCAGCTCAGCCAGAGCCACGGCTACTGTGTTTCTTGAAATTTTGAGAATAGAAGCGATTTCTGTTATGGTCAATCCATCTCTATTTTTTGCAAGAAGTTCCTCTACCAACGCTCTTTTTTCAGTTCTCATTTGAGCAATGTTGCTTACCAATAATGACGAACAATAATAGTTATCATTATTGCTCAATTTATAAAGCTTTCGCTGGTTTCAACGCTAGTTTTGACTATGCCCCCTTTGAAAATCACCCTCAACTAAAATGCGATGACAGTTGCTTTTATATATAAGCTCTTCTATTTTTGATTGAAATGGTTGTAGAATCTTTTATCAACTATTTGCAGGCAGAAAAAAGACCTGATGAGATGATTTTTTTTGGTTTTATAATCACCACAATAGCAATTCTTCTTGCAATGTGGGTTTTTCCTTCTTACGCCAGCTTTGCGATGGTGACTTTCACAGTAATGGCTGTGCTTCCGCTGATGATTTACATAATGCGGTTTGAAAAGGAAAAGCAGGAAAAAGCCAGAACGCTGCGGCTGTTTATCCACAAGAGGGCGGTGCTATTTTTCGTGTTTTTGTTCCTTGGCATAAGCCTAGCATTCACCACCTGGTTCTTGATTCTTCCAATGGATGCAGCAAACAATCTTTTTTTCCTGCAGATAAACACGATAACAGAAATAAACTCTCCGACAGGCGCTGCTGTGCTTACACAAGGCATGTTTTCCACAATTCTGGCAAACAATGCGAGGATTCTTGCGTTTAGCATACTGTTTTCATTTGTGTTTGGCGCTGGAGCAATATTTATTCTTGTCTGGAACGCATCAGTGCTTGGCGCGGCAATGGCGTCTGCTGTCAAGATAGCAGTTGCGGCGAATGGCAGCGGAGCAGCCTCTTATTTCGGGGCATTTTCTTTTTCGCTGGTGAGGTTCCTTGTGCATGGCATCCCAGAAGTCACTGCTTATTTTATAGGAGGGCTGGCAGGAGGAATACTCTCTTTCACAATTCTCGACTATAAATTTGGGGGGAAAGCGCTGCTGAAAAAATTATATATCTCGCTGAAAGATTCATCAGCACTGATAGCTGCTGCGGTGCTGCTGCTTGTGGTTGCTGCGCTGATAGAAGTTTTTATCGTGCCGGCGTTACTCATTCATTAGTGTAAGAAAGCCCTGTTAGCTTGACTTTGGCTCCTTCTTCAAGCTGGAAAATTAGTTTTGCATTGCCTTGCGGGGAGATTATCGCTGACATAAAGCAGCTCTCAACGCACTCGTTGTAAAACTGCCCGCTGACTGCGATTTTGTCTTCAGGAAGCTGCTCGTTTAGCGGAGAGAGTGCTTCTTTTGAAGGGCTGATTGCCAGATTTCCTTCAGCAACAGCATAGCCGGTTATCAAATTCCTTGGATTTTTATCCTTGATGTTTGTGTAAATGAGCAGCTGTTTGCCTTCAGAGTCCTCAATCAAAATCCTTACGATGCCGCTGCCCTCCACCACACCAGTGAGCCTCAACGATGTAAGCTTGAATTCTGGCTCTGACGACAGATAGTAGCTCTGGCTTCTGTCGATTTCGATGTCAACATTCTGCGTGAAAATGTCTGAAGAGACAAAGGCAGTGATTAAATTTCCCTTTGTGGTGTTGCCAAGCCTGCCAATGGAAAAAACTCCGAAGAGCACAAGAAGCACGCTTATGGACAGCAAAATTTCGAGGCGGTGCAGCTTGTCTTTTGCTTTTTGCGATAGTTTCATTATCTTGATGCCTCTGTTTTTAGTTAACTATCTCCTTTTATATATTTTTCTAAAGTACCATATCCCTGCTGTCACGACTATGGCCAAAAAAACAAGCACTGCCGCAAACACGCCTGCCTTGCCAAGCGCGCTGGCAAAAGCGGTTTTTATCTGAAGCTTGAATGTAAGCAATAGCAGCGTCACTATTATCATTATCAGCACAATGTGCATTATCGCGATTAGCGTCCTCAGCTTCTTTGAAAGCACGCTCCGCCTCAATACCACCAGCGAAATGAGCACAATCAGCAGCAGCATAGTCGGGATGAGGAACTGCGGATTCGGAAGGTTAAGCGGCGAAATGACTGCTTTTCCTGTGAGCTTGGCTCCTGATGGAAGAGCAGCTGCCAGCATTTCGCAATCCTGGGTTTCTGCTGGCTTGTTTATGCCTGTTTCACAGTTATTCACGTCCTTGCAAACTCTTATTTGCGTGTTGTCCACGCAAGGCCCCCATTCTGTGCAGGCCCATTTTTCTTCGCAGCTCACGCCGCAGCTTTTGATTTCATTCGGCTTGAAAACAGTGGTGCCGCAGCTGTCAAGGTCAGAACAGGCTCTTGTTTGTTTTCCGTCAAGGCAATCACTCCATTCTCCGCAACTCCATTTTTCCTTGCAGCTTTCATTTGTCGGAATTATGATTCCACCGCTTCCTCCACCGCCTCCTCCACCTCTGTTGCTGCCGCCTGTTGGGCAGCTGCCGCAGTCAGCGATACAAGAGGAGCAGGTTTCACCGCCATTGCAGGAGCCGTCGCCGCAATAGATGCCTTCGCTTGCTGAATAGCTGCTGAACCCTGTCACGCTGAAAACCAGGTTTCCTGCTGAGTAGCTTATTTTTGCGCAAATTTGCGAGGGGCATTCTGCTCCGTCCTTCAAAATGACTGGATTGACAAACGAAAGATGGTACAGCTCAAGCGCAGCTGATTTGTTGAATCCTGGCAACGCTATTGTGTTTATGCTGATTGAGTTGTTTGCGATTTCAATGTTTGAATCAAGGTCTGTGCTTTGGATGATGCTGATTAATTCGCTGAAATTGATTTTTCCAAAGTTTGTGTTTTCAAGCACAAGGTTTGGCATATTTGACAGGTTTGCTGTTGCGAAATTTGTTGTGCTGCCTCCAAATTCTGTGCTTATGATATAGTCGCACTCGGCTGTGTCATTTGCAGGCACCGCATCAGAGGGCAGTCCTGTCTGGCTATAGCAGTTGTTGCTGTCATTGTATATTCTTGTGTAATTGTCTGTTGGCTGGCAGCTTCCATTTATTGTCTGGATATTTGGAGTGCAGTAGTCGCAGCTTTGGGTGAAGTTTGCAGCAGGCTTGTCAGAGAGCAGCCCTGTCTGCTGGTAGCAGCTGTTGCTGTCATTATACCAAACTGTCCTTAAGTCATTTGTCTGGCAGCTGTCTATTACTTGATGGAAGTTTGGAACGCAATAGTCGCAGGAAATTGCCTGGTAATCCCAATAAGTGTTGTTGTTTCCAGAGTTCCACAAGTCTGAAGGCAATCCTGTGATGGCATAGCAGCTTGCATAGTTTGCATCGTATTCAATTCTGCTTCTGTTCTGCTGCTGCGTGTCATTTGTCAAGCAGCTTCCCTGATTCTGCCAGTCTGTCCAGGTTGTGTTTGTGGGAGCAGGACTGCAGTAGTCGCAGGAATAAGTGTTGTTTGCTGGCGGATTGTTGTCAGAAGGCAAGCCGGTCATAGCGTAGCAATTGTTGCTGTCATTGTGCCATCCTGTCTTTGTGTCGTCTGTTCTGCAGGTTGTATTTATCTCGTACCAGCTTGTCGTGCAGTAGTCGCAGCTCACCGTAGTATTTGCATAACTTGCATTGTTGACGATGCTGCAGTCGGATGTTAATCCGGTTATTGCGCAGCAGCTGTTGTAGTTTTGGTCTGTGTAATATCTGGTTTGATTATCAGTTGGCGCGCAGCTTGTGTAGTATGGCCCCGTGATATTTTCAGAGCAATAGTTACAGCTCACGTAAGTTCCATTGTCTGCTGGCAGCTCGTTGGCAGTGCCGCAGCTGTTTGCATCAGCGTACCATTTGAGCTGAGTGTCGTTTGTCAGGCAGCTGCCGTAGTTCGCCTGCCAGCTTTCCTGGCAAAGGGTTGTGGCAGAGTCGTTTACCCAGCTTGTGTTGATGTTGCCCGCAGTGTCAGCAGTTTTTGTCTGGATTGTGTAAGTTGTGCTTGAGTTCAAGCCAGTGGCGTTGTAGTGGTTGGTTGGCTTTGAAACATTTGCCTTCCATACGCCATCAATGTATACTATTGTGCGACTGAAGTCACTGTCTGCCGGATTAGTCCAGTTCCAGTATATCCAGTTCCCGCCAACTGCGGATTCGTTAAGGTCTGTGACTGTTCCAGGCGGTGTTGTGTCTCCTTCTGCCGAGGAATATGCGGTAAAGCCAGTTACATTATAAACAAATGTTCCGCCAGAATACCCAAGATTTGTGCAGACATTTGTCGGGCAATCGGTAAATGAACCATCGTCGTCAAAGTCAACAGTTGCCTTTGGCTCTGTAAATGTCAAGTTGCGCAATGTTATTTCCGCGCCTGTATTTAAAAAAGTTAACTCGCCTGTATTGAGATAAACCTTGTTGAACGTCAAGTTTAGGTTTGACTGGTCAATAGTTTTGTTTCCAGGAATTGTTATTGTTGTCGGGAATCTTACGCCTGAATTTGTTTGATTAAATGTTGTATTTGTCATGTTGTTATTGATGCTATTGCTGGCAGTGCCGATGTAGGTTGTCGCGCTTTTGATAAAATTGTTTAGCAGCGTGTTGTTTTGTGAATTGTATAGAAACTTTATTCCATTCGAACTAGTGCCAGAAGTCGTTATAGTATTGGCTATTAAGGTATTGTTGGAGCCTGAGTCGAGGTAGATTGCATAGTTGGTTGCGGTTACGGCCGAGTTGGAGATTGTGTTGTAGTTTGATTGGAGGTATATTGCATAGTTGGTTGCGGTTACGGCCGAGTTGGAGATTGTGTTATAGTTGGAGCTTGATTGGAAGAAGATTGCACTGTTGTATGCCGTTGCAGTGGTGTTGACGATGTTGTTGTAGTTGGAGTTTGAGGAGAAGCGGATTGCATAGCTGTTTGTTGCGGTTGTGGTTGCGGTCGTGTTTGAGATTGTGTTATAGTTGGAGTTTATGGAAAGATAAATGCCATAGCCCACAGATGCATTTGCATTGCTATTCATTATCCTGTTGTAGTTCGCGCCGTTGTAAAGGTAAATGCCGTAGCCATTGTTGCCAGATGCGGCTTGGGTCGTTCTTGCGGTGGTGTTGTCTATTGTTCCGTTGTCTGCGGTATTGAAATAGATGCCAGTCGCAAAATTGCTGATGTTGCAGTTCCTTATTGTTGTGTTTATCTGGTTGGAGTAGACGCCGTAAGTGTCTGATGAGTTGTTTCCTGTTATTGAATAACCTGCGCAGTCAAGTGTGACATCGTTGGCTTGAATATTGAAACAGGTTCCAGACGAGTTGACGTTGTTCTGCAGGTAATAAGTTCCCGGTGAGGGCATGTTTGCACAGCCAGTGATGCTGGAATTGAATGTTACTGTCACATTATCAGTTGCGTTCAACACATCATATCCTTGAGCAGAACCATTACAGAGCGCATTCCAGTTCAAAGTTCCAGCTGAGCTAAAGCTTCTGTTGTATTCATAAAGCAAACTGGAAGAATTAAAGCTCGTATTAACAGGACTTGTCCAGTTGCCAGTTATATTAAATCTGATCTCGCACCAAACATTTGTGCCATTTATACTTTGCCCAGAAGTCGAGTTTGTATAGTTAGCAAAGAAATTAACTTGATTATTTATGTATTTTGTTTGATTTCCTCCTTCTGGGTCAGTGGCATCCCAGATTGTTAAATTTGCATTTGAGCCTGCTCCTCCTGCGTAGCCTGTAAAGTCTGTTACATTAAACCAGAATGTTGTATCATTGCTCGCATACTCGTATTCTGAAGTTGAATCGCACTGCCAAGTGCCTGCGCAGTCAGCTGAACTGAAATTCCAGTTTTCGCATTTACAGATTTGTGTTGGTTCAAATTGTTTGTCAAAGTATAAAGTAGCTTTTTCAAAAACAGAAGCATCACTTGCCATAACCTTGCTCAATTTAGCTATTCCAGAAGGCAATGCCCCGGCGTAATCTGCGGATTGGGATTTAATTTTCAAGTCATTTGCAGTCACATTAAGCCTCATGATTGCTAAAGATTGATTGCCAGGCATATCAATCTCAATCTCATAATTATTGTCATTCAGAACAGCAGACCGTCTTGCAGATCCTTGAGTTGCATCAAGGGATGTGCTATAAACCAGATGCTTGCTTAATAACCCATATCTATACAGTTTTATCGTTGTGTTCTCCAGCACCTCATCGCTGCCATTAACAACAGTTAGATTCAAAGAATTTGGCGGAGGATCAATGCTGACATCTGTATGCAATGAAGATGTTGCATTTATCAATCCAACATTATCAAAATTATAAGAAGCAATGCCCTTCCATCTCAACCAGTTTTGGTTTGGAACAACTGTTTCCACATAATAATTTCCTGTTCCTAGCTGAGCTATAGCATCCAAATGGAATTCTTCTAGATTTTGATTTAAATTATTAGACAGTATCATACTCATATTTGTAATATTAACCAGCACGCCACCCCTTCTAATTGTTATATTCGCCCCAGCAATATCATCTTCATAATAGAATGCGCCCACATCGCTTCTATAATTCACAATCTCAATTATCATAGTCCAGTTTTCAATTTTCAGTTGATTTGCAGCCTCAGGGATATTTGCTGCATAGCCAGAAGGCAGATTTGTGTAATTTACAGTTATGCTATGCCACCCAAAATTCTTATTGCTTTTATCATAGACTAGGTTACAATGCCCGGATGAATTTGTTGGAGCAGTTCCAATCAATGTAGAATCAAAATAGAAGCTGCAATTTACATTTTGTAGCCCATTTAAAGTGCTATTGTCATACACCTTTGCGATAATGCCAATATCATTGTTAACAGCAGCAATACCATCTTCATAACTTACCACGTCACTGCCTCTTGGCAAGCTCGTGCCATTTATAGGATAAATGATATCGATGTTAGACAAATTTAGTATTGGAGACGCAGTTGTCGCGCTGTCGTTTATCCAGCTTGTGTTTATGTTGCCAACATTGTCCACGGTGCGAGTCTGGATTGTGTAGCTTGTATTTGCGTTCAATCCTGTTGCGTTGTAATAGTTGGTTGGCGCAGAGACATTTGCCTGCCACACTTCGTCCAGCCAGATTTCTGTGTGATTAAAGTCAGCGTCTGTTGGATTTGTCCAGCTCCAGTAGATTGAGGTTGTTGTTTGCGACTGGTTTGCAAGGTTTGTTATTGTTGCGGGGGGAGTTGTATCTGGAAGAGGCAGCGTGCTTGCAGTGTTGTTTACCCAGGTTGTGTTGATGTTTCCTGTGTTGTCTGCGGTTCTTGTTTGTATAGTGTAACTTGTATTTGCATTCAATCCTGTTGCATTGTAATAATTTGTCGGCTTTAAAACATTTGCCTTCCACACTCCATCAAGCCAGACTTCTGTGTGATTAAAGTCAGTGTCAGCAGGATTTGTCCAGCTCCAGTAGATTGAGGTTGTTGTTTGCGACTGGTTTGCAAGGTTTGTAACTGTAGCAGGCGGAGTTGAGTCTGGCAGAGTAGCATTGACAACCACTGTCCAGTTCGCAGGAGCAAATGCGCACTGGCTTGCATTGTCGCAGGCAAGGCAGCTCCATAAGATTGCGCTGTTGTTCAGATTTGTTCTGGCGAATGTCGTTTCATTGAAAACTCCTCCAACATTTGCAGTCTCATTTGCTTGCCAGCTTCCGCTGTAGTTCCAGTAGAATGTAATATTTGCCAGATTGTAATTGTCTGTTGCGTTGCAGTTGAAGTTGATGGCGTTGTTGGCGGTTATGTTGCCATTTGCAGGCGAGATGAGATTTGCAGCTGGCGGAGTTATGTCAGGCATTGCGTTATTGTAAGTCACGTTGAAAAACAAAACATCCCATCTTACTGTTCTTGTTGTGCTCCCGCTCGATGACCTGAATTCTGATTTAAGCAGAGATCTGTTTCCAGAGGCGCCGAAGAAGTTTGAGCATTGCCAGTCGTCAAGCGATGTTGCGTTTGCGCAGGTTACTCCTGGATTTGCAGTGGTTCCAGGGCATGTTGTTGTGACTGAAGAGTATGATGTTCCGTTGTCGTTGTCAACTGAGATGTTGCATGCTGCGATTGATGTCGATGATGACCACCACTCATAACATACAAAAACACTTGTGATGTTGAGGCAGTTATTGACGCTTGAATTATATGCTGTTATTCTCACGCCGCCATAAACTGTGTTTGAATTTGATGTTTTGTTTTCAGTCAGAGCATCGTTGCAGCTCAGCAAATCTCCTGTGGCGCCGCAGGCAGACGGGTAAGTTCCTGTGCAGGCGCTTCCAAAGCTTCCCTGAGCAGCATTATTTTCAGCTGCGCAGGTTTGCGCTTTAAGTTCAGCGTATGCTGGGTCTTCTGGCGTGAGGCTGAAAGAATAGTCTGCTCCTGGCGTGATGTCCATTACCTTAACCCAGTTTCCGTCTGTGCAAGTTTGTGCAGCAAAGTCCCAGCTCTTGCATTTGTAAAGCTCACTGCCTGTTGCTGTGACTGTGACTGTGGCGTTTGTAAAGTTGAATTGTGTCGGGTCAATCGCGTATACTTTTACATAGCTGCCAAACTCAGGCACATTGTCCACGCCGATGTTGATGACTGAATCTGAATCAACTGTTATGTTTTCAAATTCAATTGTGTTGACAGGGCTGGCATTCAGCGTCACAACCAAATCATACTCCCCTTTCTTGACTTTGGCTGCTTTGTTGGCTTCAAACGATTTCTCCTCTTTCTCCAGGAATTTGTCAACGAGTTTTACGCTTGCGTTATTGTCCTGATTTTGCGAATCCTGTATGTTGACTTCAATATTCTGCTGTTTTGCATTTCCAAACGCGAATGCCTCTGAAGTTGTTCCTATTTTTATCCTGAAATATTCGTCGTTGTAGTTTGGAATTATGAGGGTTGCTGTCTCGCCCGGATTGAGTGTTTCGGTTGAGAGCGTGTAATTTATCTCGCCGTCAACAGCAATCGGCAACGCAACATCATAGTCGTGGTGGAATATGACAACAAGCGAGCCATCCTCTGTCAGGTTGGCAGAATCTATTATCAAGTCATAGCTTGGGTCTTCCTTTACTTTCGTGAAGTTGATTGTCTCATTCATCAGCTCTGCTGGCTTTAGCGCGTAAGTCACGCTGTCTATGCTCAGAGTTCCGCTGCTGGCTTCAAACAGCAAGGTGTAGCTTGAATCAATTAATCCGTCAACAAGCAGGCAGGTTTCTGCGCATTTGCTGTCAAATTCAATTATTATTGTGTTTGTAATATTCAGTTCAGTTGCATTGATTTCTTCTGTGATATTTTCTTCTGGCAATATTTCCTCTGCTGCCGGAGTTTCAGCAGGCGGAATTTCTATTGGTGGCTGTTCAACAACAAGTGGCTCTTCAATTGGAGGCTCTTCGATAACCGGCAGCTCTTCAACAACTGGCGGTTCTTCAACCGGCGGTTGTTCAACAGGAGGAATTTCTGCCGGCGGCTCTTCAACTGGTGGCTGCTCAACAACAGGCGGTTCCTCAACAGGCGGTTGTTCTGTTGGTGTTTCAATTGGCGGGGTCTCAACAGGAAGAGTTTCTGCTGGCGGTTGTTCTTCTATAGGTGGAGTTTCTTCTGTTGGCGGAGTTTCCTGTGCAGGAGTTTCTGCTTGAGGCTGTTCTGCAGGCGTTGACTCTGCAGTAGGAGCGGAATCAGCTGCTTTCTCCTCTTTCTTTTCCTCTTTTGCTGCAGCTTTCTCTTCTTTCGCCTGCTCTTTTTCAGCTGCTTTTTCCTCACTCACAAACAACGCAGTTATTCCTGCGAGAGTGCTTGGCTTGATTGAATCGCTGTCAGCAATTAGATATTTGTTTCCAGAGCTGTCAACAAGATATGCCTTGAAGCTTGCTGAATTTTCCTGTCCTTCAACTGTTTCCCAGCTTCCGCTAAACCTTGCGTATTTCAAACTTGCTCCAGAGCTGTAGTTTGCCAGCTCCCAATCGTAGCTTTCGTCTCCGGAAATTTTCAAATTCAGCTCTTGCGAGTATCTCTCAAACCCGTCATCAACCGCAAACATTCCTGTTATCCCTGTGGCGAATTTTGAGGGCCAGCTTGGCGAGACTGCAAACAGCAGCGCGATGTCTATGGCTATCAAGAGCATGGCGAGAGCTAGCAATCCACTCTCAACTCCCCGCTTGTTTTTCAGCCACGCTAACATTAGTCGCTGCCTCCTTTCTTCTCGCCTACCAAGCCAGCTCGCTTTCTCTCGCTGACAGGTTGGTTCGTTGTCAATCTATTTCGCTCACCAACTTTCTTCATAACGAGGTTTCCTTTATCGTCAAACGTGAATTCAATTGTATCGCCCTGCTTCCAGCTTTTAGCGAGAACTAGACCTTTTGGAACTGTAATTATGAACTGCTTCTTGTTGGGAAACTGCAAAACTGACTTGTTCGAACCCATTAGTTCCTCTGTTTTTTGATATTGAACATATACTAGTATATATACTTTTCTTTCAAATCTAGTATTATTGGATATGTATTATTACATATACTACTTGAACATAAATTTGAGAGCCTGAGCAAAGAAGATAGCTTTACCGCAGGGCCTAAAACTAGAATTTTTTCTTGGTTAAACAACACCCACACCCCAATTTTACTAGTAAAAGTATATGTACTGTGACTGCTATAAAAGCATTTACAGACTGCAGAACAACAATCAATGGCTACAGACCGGCAGTTTGGGATTGCGCGCTAGTCTGTTCTCAGCTCAATAGTCTTTTTTGCAATGTTTGGAACAATAACCACTTTTGCGCCCTTCCTGTCCAGCCCGAAGAATTCAACAATGTCCTTTGGCAGCGTAAGGCCCCGAGAGTGGCCTATGGCAACAATTTGACGAGGATATTTTTCCTTGAGACGCAGCGCATCAATTGTTCTTGCAATGTTTGTGGCTTGTTTTTCTGAGAAAAACTTTTTCTTGCACTTAGGGCATTGATACGCCTCAAACCTTAGCCCCTTAAATAGCGAAAAGGTCTTATTCATGACGACGTTGCAATCAAAACATTTTTCTTTCATTCTCGTCCTGATTCGATGATAACCGTTTTAATGCGCACTACCCTTTCTGAGAGCCGTAATTTGTCGTCAAAAACAACATAAAAAGTGACATTGTAATCGCCGTCGAAATAACAGCAATGCGTCTTGTGCTTATGCGATTTGTGCTTTCTTGCCGGCGTACCTCGCGATACAGTTTGTATCGCGAACAGTTTAGCACGCTCAAAATCTATGCCAAACTCAAGGCTTCTCAGCATTAGCCTGTAAAGGGCGTGCTCCTCAAACCATATTTTCTCTTTCATATATAAAACTTTTGGTTAAACTACTTGTTTAACTTATGCTGCCTCTTTTGTTGCCTTATTCAGCATTGCCATAAACTGTTTATATGCATTCGCCAGAAATTTTCGAAAGCTTTCCGGCGGAAACTGAAACGCAAAACCAATATGTTTATATAGAACTGCTTGTCAACGAATTCTTGTATTTTATTCGTTAAATCAATCAAAAACAAATCAAGGGGGTATTGAAAATGACAAACCAGATTCAGCCGATATTTATTCTGCCAGAAGGCACTCAGAGAACAACAGGACGCAGCGCCCAGAGAAACAACATAATGGCTGCAAAGCTTGTTGCTGAAACCGTCAGGACAACTCTTGGCCCAAAGGGAATGGACAAGATGATAATCGACAGCATGGGAAACATCACAGTCACAAACGACGGGGTAACGATTCTTGAAGAAATGCAGATTGAGCATCCTGCTGCAAAGATGATTGTTGAAGTTGCGAGAACACAAGAGGCAGAGGTTGGAGACGGAACAACAACAGCTGTCGTCATAGCAGGAGAGCTTTTGAAAAAGGCAGAAGCCTTGCTCGAGCAGGAAATTCATCCGACTGTCATGGCTCGGGGATACAGGATTGCTGCTGAAAAGGCAATTGAAATTCTTAATGACATTGCAGAGCCTGTTGGAGAAAAGGATGATGGCTTGCTGAGAAAAATCGCGATAACTGCGATAACAGGAAAAGGCGCAGAGGCTGCAAAAGAAAAACTTGCTGACCTTGCAGTCAGGGCAGTGAAAAGAGTTTTGGATCACCAGGATGGAAAGATTTTTTTTGACAAGGAAAACATAAAGTTGGAGAAGAAAGTTGGCAGCTCTGTTGAGGAGACTGAGCTGATTGAAGGGGTTGTTTTGGAGAAAGATGCAGCGCATCCTGCGATGCCAAAGATTGTTCACACGGCAAAAATTGCGCTTGTTGACTCTGCGATTGAGATAAAAGACACTGAAATTGACGCCAAAATACAAATCACAGATCCGAGCCAGATGCAGGCTTTCCTTGACCAGGAAGAAAAAATGCTCAAGGGAATGGTGGACAAGATTGTGAATTCTGGCGCGACTGTGCTATTCTGCCAGAAAGGAATTGATGACATTGCCCAGCATTACCTTGCTAAAAAGGGAATCTATGCTGTGAGAAGGGCAAAGAAATCTGACATGGAGGCTCTGGCAAGAGCGACTGGCGCGACTATTGTCACAAATCTTTATGACTTGACGCTAAAAGACCTGGGTTATGCTGGAGTTGTTGAAGAGAAAAAGATTGGCGACGAGGACATGACTTATGTTATGGAATGCAAGAATCCAAAGTCAGTAACTATTCTCATCCGCGGCGGAACAGAGCACGTTGCAGACGAGGCAAAGAGGGCAATGACAGACGCGATTGGTGATGTTGCTGCTGCGCTGAAGTCAGGCAAGATTGTGGCTGGAGCAGGAGCTCCTGAAATGGAAGTGGCAAAAGGGCTTAGAAAGTTTGCAGACACTTTGTCAGGAAGGGAGCAGCTTGCAGTCGAGGCATTTGCAGACGCAATGGAAGTTATCCCGCGGACTCTGGCTGAGAACGCAGGCATTGACCCGATTGACATTCTCACAGAGCTAAGGGCAGCTCACGACAAGAAGCAAAAATGGGCTGGAATTGACGTGTTCACTGGCAAGGTTGTTGACAGCTGGAGGCAGGGAGTCATAGAGCCGTTGAAAATCAAGACGCAGGCAGTAAGCTCCGCGGCAGAAGTTGCGCAGATGATTCTGAGGATTGACGACGTGATTGCAGGCGGAAAGGGACCTTCTGGAGCCGCTGGCGGGATGCCTGGCGGAATGGGAATGCCGCAGGGGATGCCTGAGTATTAAATTGAGTGTTGAGTTGCGTCGAAATCCAACGAAGCTCTTTATGCTTGCTTCGAGGTTTTCGCCATTTGGTGTCGAAAACTTTATATACAATACAGGCTGAATTTGATTATTGTTTAAGATAATATTTAGTATAAAAAAAGTGGTGATGCTGAATGGTTAATGGAAAAGAGAATTCTGATGAGATTGATGACTATGAGCTCCTGCCGCACCGAGAGGTTGCAGAGCTGCGCGGAGAACTGTCAAAGATGAGGGAATTTCCAGCAGGTCCAGGCAGAAGAATGCAGATTTCAATGGACCAGCTTGCTGACAAAGTGGACAAGCTGATTGCGATTTTTGAAGAGGCGATGCACGAGCTCAAAGTTGAAGAAGGCGGACTCTCATTCCAGGAAAAAATGCGTCCTGTGATGGAGAGAATGAACAAAGTGCTTGACCAGCAGGCAGAGATTGCCTCCGGAATTGTGGCTTTAGCTGACTTGCTTAATGATTTGAAGCAGAGGATTGAAACGAGGCCAACGCAGCCAATGCTGCCCACTTTCCAGCCTATGCAGTCAGCGCCGCCTCAGGCAATGCAGAGGCAGATGCTTCCAGCCGGGCCAGCTCCAATGGGGATGCCTGGGTTTCCGCCTCCACCAATGCCGCCAAGAAGGCAGACGGGGCCGATATAATTTCCATGATTCCGCTTTTTACCAACTCAACCGGTCTTGCTTCGCAAGACTTTGTCAAAAAGCGAGTTGGGTTGGCCAATTTGCCACATCGCTTTCAACCCAACTCGCTTTTCAGGGCGGTTGAGTTGGCGGGAGAAAATTGAAAAATGCCAACCTTGCATTCTTACGAAGAGCTTGATCCTGAGAAATCAATTAGTTTGCTCACTCATCTTGCTGGAGCGTCAAAAAGAATTTTCGAAAAAGAAAAAGCCAGAATGCATGTTGAGGAGCACATCAGGCAGCTGAAAAAAGTCAGCACAAAAAACATCAAGGCAGAGCTTGAAATTCTTGAGCAGAAAATTGCTGACGCTTTTGCAAAAGAGGCAAAGATAAAATCAAGGCAGGAGCAGGAGAATCTCTCACACAGCCAGTTCAACGAAAAGCTTGCCGCGCTCGAAAGAAAACTGGAGATTTATTCTGAGCAAAGCCAGGCAAGGGCTCAGAGGATAAGGGAGCTGGAGGAGCAGGTGGCTGAGAAGCGCATGACAAAAGGAGAAAAAGCCCAGATTGTTGCCCTGAAAATTTCCCAGCTTGAGAACTTGTACAATGGGTTAAAGAAAGAAAAAGTCAGCAAGACAAAACTCGCCCAGCTGAAACAGAAAATCGATTCTTTGAAAAGCCAGTTGAAGGGAATTTAGCGCTTAGCGAATCAGATTTTAAGCCGTTTGTTTAAATCAAGAATAAAATTTATGCTTAATGGTTTAAAACCTAATTTTTTGTTGAACTTAATCGTGTTTTTATTTTTGGCGAAAGTGTCTGCTTTGATATTTAATTTGTTCTTTTTAGCATAATCAAGCGCATTTTGAAAAAGTTTCTTCCCTATGCCTTTTCCTCGAAATTTTTTCGTGACAGCGATTTCATGCAAATATAAATATTTGCCGTGCCATTCATCTTCTAATATTTTTTTACCAAATGCGATAAATCCAACCACTTTGTTGCCTACAATCGCAACATAATATCTTTCTTTTTTCAAGTCAGATTCATTTATTTTTTCTTTGTTTAATTCTTTTTTAGAAAGTTTAATCCTTACCAATTTAGCCAAGTAATTATGCATCTCAAAATTTAATTTATTTATCGATGCTATGTCTTTTTTATTTGCTTTTCTTACTACTGGCTTATCCATGTCTGTGCAGTAAAATATGTGTTAACTCGTTAAATTCTTACAAATCCTTTGCCATTACTGTTCGGCGGCCGTTCGCCTTTGCGCGTTCAATCGCAGTCCGCAAAAGCTCCTCTGCTTTCTTGTCAAGAGCGTCAGCAACATCTCCGCCAACATTAATTTCTCCTGCAATTTCCTTTATTCTTGATCTAACAATCAATCCCATTTTTGTTGCCTCCGATTTTCCTGTTTGAATTTTATCTATTCTTTTTTGCCAGTCGATTTATTCTTTCCGCCTGCTCCGGTTTCTTTCGAAACTCATTTTTTCCTCCCCCTTTTTCAGAGGGGAGGGAAAAAATGACCCAAGCGTGAGATTGGGCGGGGCAGGCGTCGTCTCTCTATTTATGCGTATACCAAAAAGTTAATTTATCCTTTGTTTTCTCGTCGAGCCGCGCAAAGAACCTGCGCTCGAGCTGAACAATGTTCCCAACCTTCAGCTTTTTCATTGCAGGCTCGCCTAGCCCTGATAATATTGTGTTGTCTGGCATCAAGACGTCAACCTTGACAAGCTCTGCCGCGGCATCTGCTTCAGCAGGCAGCCAGTGCATAATCGCCTCGCCGCGCTCCTTGTATGTTTCATGGTCAGCGCTGTCAAAAACAAATTTCTTTCCTTTCTTCACAAAATTCAGGCAGTCCATAAGCCTGTACATCTTGTTTGCCTTTATTTTTGCAAAGTCGTCATTTGAAACGTAAAATTTGCTTGCGGTTTTGAATTTCCTAATTCCTTCTTTTTTGCCAGGATGAATTTCAAGCTCAACAGTTCTTCCAGGCGCAGTTTCAATTTCAATTTTAACAGGGTTGTTGACAAAGAAATACCTGTTTGCAGCAGGATCTATGATTTCTGTGTTGTATGCGTCAAGCGCCTTGAAAAATTCCTCTGCAGAGACTGTCTTGTCAGTCATGTTCACGCCCATGTCAATTGCGTACCTGATGAAAGCGTCTGGCTGGTAGCCTCGTCTTCTCAACGCAGGCAAAAATGGCAGCCTGATGTCATCCCAGTCAAGGTATTTTCCCTCCTGAATCATCTGCTTTGTTTTTGTGCAGCTCAGTTCAAGCCCTTCAAAATTAATCCTGCCAAAATAAAGATGAGTCGGCTTCTTCCAGCCAAAGTATTCAAAGAGATAGGCTTGCCTTTTCTCGTTGTCCACATGGTCTTTGCCGCGGATTGTATGCGTGATGCCCAACTCGTGATCGTCAATTGCGACTGAGAAATTCATAAGAGGCCAGACTTTTTCCTCTGTTCCTGTTTTTGGATGCTTTGTGTGATTAATTCTCAATGCAGGCCAGTCTCTCATCGCAGGATTTGGATGGGCAATGTTTGTCTTTATTCTTACAACAGCCTCGCCTGGTTCGTAGCCATTGAACATCTTGTCCCATCTTTTGAGTTGCTCTTTCACAGGCAGCTCTCTGCAGGGGCAGGCTTTTTTTCCCTCAATCAATTCCTTGAAAATATCCTGGCTGCAGCTGCAGACATATGCTTTGCCCATAGTGAGAATCTTTTCAGCATAATCATAGTAAGTGTGCAGCCTTTCTGATTGGACAACAACCTTTGCCACATTATTTTTCGTGAGCCATTTTGCGTCTTCTGGAATCTGTTTGTAAGCAGGCTCATAAATATTTTCAGGATTTGTGTCTTCAATTCTAATTATCAATTTGCCGTCATACATTCTGCAGTATTCTGAGTTTAAGCTTAGAACAAAAGCATGCCCTATATGCAGCGGTCCTGACGGGCTTGGAGCAAATCGCATTATAACTTTTCCATTGACGGCGTTTGGCAGCGGCTTTAGCTTTTTCTCCTCAACAATTTTTTTCTCTTCCATCAGCTCTGGCGCGATTTTTTTCAAATCAAAAATCTGCTTTTCAACAGGAGTTGAATTCACATCCTCAACTATGTTCGCGATTTTCTTGCTTAGAGTTTTCAGCTCTGGCTTTAGCTCAGGATGGTCTGCCAAAAGCTTGCCAACAACAGCGCCGACGCTCGCGCTGCCATTATACTTCCAGGCATTAAACAGCGCCCACTTTTTTATCAGCTTGTCTATGTTCATGTTTTTTGTTTTGTGATGGTTGTTTATAAAAGTTTATGTCTGCGGCAGCAGCTCCAGCTTTACATATTCCTTGAACGTGAATATCTCCATGTCGCGGACATCAAACCTTGTCTTCATCTCTGCGAGCAGCTTCAATAATTCCTGCCTGTTTTTTATTTCAACGTCTATCTCAAAATCAAATTCAGACAAAGTCCTGTCTATGTAGATTATATTCGGGTGGTTCATCGCGAAAGTCATCAGGCTTTCATATTTGTCAAAATCGTCAAGAATCATGTTTATCTTGTAGTATTCATAGCCGATTTTTTCCAGGTTTATGTGAACTCTATAGCTTTGTATTATCTTTTTCTGCTCAAGCTGCTTTATCCTGAATGCGACTGTTCTCTGCGGCGCTTTCATCTGTTCTGAGATTTCAACAAGGGGCATTCTTGCGTTCCTGCACAAAAGCTGCAGAATCCTGAAGTCAAGCTCGTCGTATTCAACTATTTTTTCCTCGCCAAAAAACTCAAAGGGCTCATCTTTTTTCTCATCAAGCAGGTATTTTCTCTTGAAGTGCCATGCTTTTGAAAAAACACAGACGTTTTCCTTCCAGAAATATTTCCTGAATCTCTTTTTGAACTCCATCCAGAAATCGTCAAACTCGTAGATGTTTTTCACCCAGATCATGAACCCGAAATCGTAAATTGTCTCCAGCTTTGTGACAACGCCGACTCTTTTCTGCGCTTTCAGCCAGCTTATTATTTCCCCTTCCTTCTCTGGAGTTGTCCTGAAGAACTTGAGGTAAGCCCTGAAGCTGAAATAGCCAAGTTTTGAAACATCAATCACTGGGTAAAATCCGTTGATGATGCCTTCTGCGAGCAGGCGATTTATCTTGTAGTTAACCGTGTTCTTGTTTAGGCGGACTTTCTTGGCAATCTCTGAATTGCTCTGCCTTGCATCCTTGTCCAGCTCGTAGAGTATCTTCCGGTCTTTCAGCTCCAGCTTGGCTGCTGCTTCACTTGCCATATACTATTCATTACAGCAATATTCTATTTAAATCTTGCGTTTTGAACAAAAAATCAAAAGAAATATTAATATAATCTATAGTACTACTAAGAGGTAATTAAAATCATCAAAGCCGTGCGGGCTTAAAGCGCAGAGGTGGTGAAGATGGAAACTAAAACATTCGAAGAAAAAATTAACAAATGGACAAAAAGGGAGATAGCGGTTCCTCCAAAAGCGCAACTGCCTGAATTCGTAAATGATTTGACAGAAGTCGTAAGAAGCAGGCAGTATCCTGGCATGATGGAAGACGTTTTGTACGCTATGCATACGGAGTTAAAATCCCAAGCTGGGATGAATTCTGACCACAGCGAGAGCGGCAACTATTACTGGAATGCAAAACCATACGAAAACGCCCTGAAAACATTTTCTGATACCTTTGGCGTCAGCTCAGACCAGCTAAAAAAGATTGTTTACGACAAGGAGTCTCAAAAGGCGCAGGAGCTGTCAAAAAAGGGCCATTTCATCGGGGGCATTTGCTGAGGCGCAGGGGTGGTGAAGATGGAAACTAAAACATTCGAAGAAAAAATTAACAAATGGACAAAGAGAGAGGTTAAGGTTAAGATAGAGGTATTCGTCCCTCGAAAAAAAGAGCAACTGCCTGAATTCGTAAATGATTTGACAGAGGTCGTAAGAAGCAGGCAGTATGCTGGCATAATGGAGGATGTTTTGTACGCTTTGCATGAGGAGACAGAATACCAAGTTATGGCTAATGCCCAAATCACTGCCCTCATTAACAGAGGCAACTATCACTTGGGCATAAAACCATCCGATGTAAAACCATACGAAGACGCTCTGAAAATGCTTGTTGATGCAGCGGGCATCAGCCAAAGTCAGCTGGACAAGATCGTTGAAGACAAAAAGTACCAAAGGCGCCAGGAAAGACTGGACGATTTTGGTCACTTTTGACTAGATGCAGGAGACCCAAAATACAGAGGCGAATCAAAATGAAACACACACTAAAAGAAATCGTTGATGAGATAGGAGAATCAAAGCCTTATACGATTGGCAAATCTGTTGCTGTGCATCTTGCAGAAACTGTTTGTTTTCTTTATGCGCTTCCAATAATCTGGAAGAGATTATCAGAAAGATCTGAAAAGGCAGGATCGGTTTCGTTGCGTCGTATTGAACCACCTATGCAAGCATATGCGGGGACTTGGATAGGAATATATTCTGCGGTGTTTGGAAGCAAAGCACTAACCGACAGCTACCTTCCTGGAATTGGGGTGCTTGCGGCCACAAATCTGGCAAGCTTTCTCTACGAAAAAGTCAAGAAGGTGAAAAAGAATCTGAATACAAAGGCAAACGAGTACCAAAACCAGAGGGGTGAATCAAAATGACAGAAAACAAAATTGACTGGAAAAATGTGGCAACTGGCGAACAAAAGAAGCAGCTGATTGATGACGCAGTTGGCGCTTTGGAGACTTTAGTCGATTCAAAAGAATCAAAGGATATTCTGAAAAATATTGAAATTTCAACAAAAGGAGGGTGCAGAGAACGCGATGATCATAGTGAAACCCTATACCTGACACAAAGTGGATTAAGCGAAGAGCGAAAGTGCCACGGACATAACGGGGATGCTGATAACGCTGCGTGGTACTGTGAAAATTTCACAGGAACAAGAGTGGTTGCAAAAGAAGAGTTTGGGGCAATTGTTGAGAAGTACAAGTTGACACCTGCAAAAATTTTACAGGTGCAAGATAAACTCAGATGAGGCAAAGACAAATGAAACAGCTTGACCAATGTCTTGAACAATATCTGAAAGAACCTGCATCAGAATTGCCTGAGAAAATAAAGAAACTTGATGAATTGATATGCACTCTTGGAGGTCCTTATGGCACTAACGCACTTAACGTGGAAAAAGCGCCCTTGAACCTTTTGCTTGACCAAAAAGCAAAATATACTTATCCTGCGCTGAATCCCGCTTGTTTGGAAATAAGCAACAACTTAAGATACAATGGCAAAACCATCAAACTTCCAAAATTCAGCGTATACCCAATAGATGACCCAAATTTTACAATAGAGATTCGTATTGCAGGGGGTTTCTGTACTGATTCTCACGGATATTTGATTAGCATAACCGACAAATTGCCGCGCATCTTCGCGCATTCTCTTTTTAAGAGCACTGATTTTGCAAAATATCCTCGCGAATTTGAGCGGCGCGATGACAGTTGGCAGCTTTATGTCGATCGGCCAACATCCCAAATTATTGACAGGTATGGGACTAATAATGTTAGGTTCACAAGCACGCTTAATGTTATCCTGCCAGAAAAAACAAAAGCAAAGCTGCAGGAATCCACTAAACTCTTCAAAAAAGAGAATCTGTTTTTCATTGCAGAAACAAAGCCAGAAGAATGGAATGCGCAATTTTTTACGTATCCTATAGACCCGTTATTAGTTGGCGTTATTAATGACAAATGTTACCTGATAGATTCTTTTAACGCCACTCCGCTGGAGAATTATGTGGCAATTGAATGGACGAGCAATGCAAATAAAAAGTAAGCAAGGCGAATCAAAATGACACCCTTGCAAAATTTAAAATTTATCGGTTTTAGGCGGTATAACCGCAGATTATCAATTAACATAGCTTAAACATAGCTTATGAACTAACCGCAAATTCTCAGTGGAAGCAAGAATCATAAGTTTTTTAAACTAACACCTTATCCGAAGCTTACTAGCTAACTGTATAAACTTCGAGGTGGTATTAATGGAAAAAATACATTCGCATTCAGAGCACAACCCAGAGCATGCTTCGCATGCTGTCAAGATGAAAGCAAGCACACTCTGGCAGATTATAGCAGGGGTGCTGGCAATAGTTCTGGTTGTTTCGATTGTTACAGGAGGATTCAAGCTCGCCAAAGGAACAGGAACAGCAGTTTCTGCAGACGCAGCTGGCAAAAAGGCAATTGATTTCATAAATGAAAGGCTTACGCTGGCAGGAGCTAATGTGACTGCAACCCTGGGCGCAATTACTGAGAAAAATGGGCTTTATGCTGCAAATGTTGACATTGGCGGGCAAACAATGGAAACATTCATCACAAAAGACGGCAGTTTGCTTTTCCCGCAGGCAATTCCATTGAATCCTGAGGCAACGCAGTTGCCAGCTGATACAACAGCAACTAATGAAACAGCAGCTGCCAATGCACAAGCAAAAGCGCAAGCAGCGGCATACACACCTTCAGATGTTCCAAATTTCAAGATGTTTGTAATGGCATTCTGCCCATACGGGCAGCAGGCAGAGGCTGCTGTGCAGCCAGTGGCTGAGCTGTTTGGCGACAAGATTGCATTCGAGCCGCACTATGTGATTTACAGCAACTATGGAAACGATTGCCTTGATGCTGAAAAGAAATACTGCTCGCTTCACGGGCTCAAGGAGCTTAAGGAAGATGTCAGGCAGATGTGCATCTGGAAGAACTATCCTGCAAAGTGGTGGGATTATGCGAGCGCAATAAACGAAAATTGCGCGCTAACTGACATCGAAACATGCTGGAGCCCGATTGCGCAGCAGAAAGGAATTGACGTCCAGAAGATAAAGGACTGCCAGGCAAACGAGGCAGAAACATTGCTCGCGGCAGAGCTTGCTCTTGACAAGGAGTTCGGAGTCAGTGGCTCGCCAACAATGTTCGTCAATGACGAAAAATATGCTAACGCAAGAACAGCAGACGCAATCAAGACAGCGCTGTGCAGCGCATTTACGACAGCGCCTGCAGACTGCGATACTGCATTGTCAGCCACAACCGCGCCAGCAGCAGGAGGCTGCGGAGCATAATTTTTTTTAACGCCCTTTTTGGGCTTTTTATTTTTTTATTCATTTTATTTTTATCAAACCTGAAACTGGCTAAACTCTGATGAGCTAAAAATGGTAATCTGCTTCATTGCGCTTCCAATTCTTCTGATTCTTGCAATTTTTTCAGCAGAATACAGGCAGCTGGCAAAAGAGGCATTTGACTGCGTTTTCAGGAGAGCTACTTTCAGGAAATGCAGAACAAACTTTGACCAGAAAGTCAAGAGCAGGCTTGTTGGAAAGGTAATGACAAGAAGCCCTGCGTTGGCAGGCTTTGTGTTCAAGAACTTTGAGAGATTGTCCTGGCTTTTCATCCTGCTCACAATTGCCAGCGTTGTGATAGTCGGCTATGGCGGGTATAACTATGCCAAGTACGGCAACTGCTACGGGCCAGAAAGCCACGACTACTGCGCGTTCTCAGGCGCAGAGATGTCAACAGTGACTAATGATTATACTGGAAAATTAGTGCAGCCAACAGAAGGCGGAGACCCTGCAATTGGCCCAACTAACGCAAGCGTGCTTATCATTGAATTTGGCTGTTATATGTGCTCATATACCAAAGAAGCAGAGCCTATTGTAAAGCAGCTGCTTGAGAAATATAAAGGGCAGATAAGATATGTTTACAGGGATTTTCCTGTGACTGCAACTCACGCAGAGTCTGACTGGCATTCAGAGGCAGCTCGCTGCGCAGGAGAGCAGGGCAAGTTCTGGGAATACCACGATGAGCTTTTCAAGATGCAGGAAACCTGCCTGACAGTTGAGCAGCACGTTGATTTCCTGAAATACATTGCATCCCAGCTCGAGCTGAATACGACAAAGTTCAATGAATGCGTTGACTCAAGAAAATATATGGCAAACGTGATTCAGGACAGGGAAGATGGCTTAAAGGCAGGAGTTGACGGCACTCCTTATTTCTTCATCAACAACAGGACAATTGTTGGCCCTAAGAAGCTGGCTGCTTTTGAAAGCGTGATTGATGGCGAGCTTGCCAAAGCCGAGAACGTTGGGAAGGCCGTGGCAACAGGAGCGATAGTGCAGAAGTAACATTTAAATTAGGCAACTATTAAACTTCTAATATGAACGCTGAAAAGCTTCGCAATGACTTTGCGGTTTTATGGCACAGGATAAAGGGCAAGCCTATTATTTACCTTGACTCTGCCTGCCAGTCGCTGAGGCCAAGGCTGGTTGTTGATAAGATGAGCCAGTATTATAATGAATATCCTGCCTGCGGCGCAAGAAGCCAGCACAAGCTTGGCAAGAGAGTTGATGAGGAAGTTGCAAAGGCAAGGGAGATTGCAAGGAAATTTTTTGGAGCAAGGAATGCAGATGAAATTGTCTTTACAAAGAATACGACAGAAGGAATAAACCTGGTTGCAAACTCTCTCGGACTGCAGAAAGGAGATGTTGTTATTACAACAGACAAAGAACATAATTCCAATTTGATTCCCTGGCAGATGCTATCCCAGAAAACAGGAATCGCGCACGAAATCGTGGAGTTTGGGAATGTCGAGGCGCTGAGAGATGCAGTTAAACGAGCTGGAAAAAAGACAAAGCTTGTGGCTATGGGACAGACTTCGAATTTGGATGGCGAGAGCATTCCTGCTGAAGAAATAATCAAGATTGCTCACGACAACAATGCGCTTGTCCTGCTTGACGGAGCCCAGAGCGCGCCGCACAAGCAGATTGATTTGAAGAAACTTGACGCTGATTTCTTTGTATGCTCAGGGCACAAGATGCTTGGCCCTTCTGGGACAGGGATTCTTTACGGCAAGCAAGAGCTGCTTGAAAAGCTCCAGCCTTTCATTGTCGGAGGAGATACTGTTGTGGAGAGCACTTACAAGACAGCTGAGTTTGAAAAAGCGCCTGCAAAATTCGAGGCTGGCTTGCAGAACTATGCAGGAATTGTGGGATTGGGAGAGGCGCTGAGCTATCTGGCAAGGATTGGAATGAGCGAGATTGAGGCGCATGACTATCTGCTAAACAAAAAAATAACAGATGCGATTGGAGAGATGGATGGACTGCACCTTCTTGGTCCAAAAGACGCGAGACAGAGGGGAAGCATTTTCAGCTTCAATATAAGCGGCGTTGAGCCAAACAATGTTGCGATAATGCTTGATGAGTCTGCGAATGTTATGGTGAGAAGCGGGGCGCACTGCTGTCATTCGTGGTTCAATGCCCACAAGATGCAGGGAAGCGTGCGGGCTTCAACTTACCTTTACAACACAGAGGAAGACGTCAGAGTTTTTATTGACGAACTAAAGAAGATTGCGAAGTTTCTTAGATAAACTGCGTATTTTGAAGTTTGTTTAATGCCCCTGACGGGTCTTGGCTAAATCTGCGCAATGCGCAGGTTTTTCCGAAACATACAGACAAATCGCAGTCAAGCAAATTACCATTACATTAATCACAAAAACGAAGTATTTATATACTTTGTAATGGTAATGAGTGCATGCGAGTCATACAAAAGAAAAAAGGCTCAAAAAAGTATTTCTACCTGCAACATTCAATCAGGAAAGGAAAACGCGTCATAACCAAAGAATTGTATCTTGGCAAAGAAATACCAAAAAACATAAAAGAGATAAAAGAGAAATTATTGAAAGAGGCAAAAAAGGAGCTTTACGAAAAACTTGAGCTGATACTAAAAAATTTTCAAAAAGAGTGGAAAAGAACTCCTGAAACCGCAAGACAAAAAGAAAAAGAGGAAATTGCGGTTGCATTTACTTATAACACAAATGCAATAGAGGGCTCAACAATAACTCTTGAGGAAGTGCGAGAGATAACCCAAGACAAAATTTCTCCAAATAAGCCTTTAAGAGACATCAAAGAAGCAGAAGCGCATTATGAAATCTTTTTAAAAATTCTCGAATCAAAAGAAAAAATCTCAAACAAGCTTCTTTTAAACTGGCACAAGGAAATTTTTGGAAATGCAAAACAAGATATCGCCGGAAAATTCAGGGACTATCTCGTCAGGGTTGGCAGCTATCTCGCGCCTGACTGGCAAGATGTGCAGAAGTTTATGAACTCGCTTGTTAAATTCATAAATTCTTCAAAATATAATCCTGTCGAGCTTGCTGCAAGAGCGCACTACAAATTTGAAAAAATACATCCTTTTGGCGATGGAAATGGCAGGATAGGAAGGCTGCTGATGAACTGCATTCTTTGGAGAGCAGGATATCCAATGCTGATATTCGAGTACAAAAAAAGGCGTTCTTACTACAAAGCTCTGCAAAGAGACGAAGAGGTTTTTGTTAACTATTTACTGAGACGATACCTGAGCGTTCACAAGAGAAGGATTTCATAAAAAGTATGCCACCGACGCGCTTTGGGCGTTTCCATTCAGTTCCCTGGCTTTTCTGGGATGATTTTGGAGGCAAATCAGGAAAGGATTGCGTGTTAATAAAGGTTTTCACGGGCATATGCGGGAACATGCCCGAGTGGGATTCACATCTTTCCAAAAATCAATCCTGCAATAGCCGAAAATAGAATAACTAAAAGGATATAAACCAAAGTTTTCTTTGTTCCTAAGACTTTTCTTATAACAAGCATGCTTGGAAGGCTTAATGAAGGCCCTGCAAGAAGCAATGCAAGCGCGGGTCCAGAAGCCATGCCTTTGGCAATTAACGCCTGCAATATTGGGATTTCTGTTAATGTTGAGAAATACATAAATGCTCCAAATATCGAAGCGACTAAATTGCCAAATAAACTATTAGAACCGACTAAACTTTGTATTAAAGTTTCTGGAAGCAGAGGCATAATAAATCCTGCAATAAAAACTCCAATGAATAATAAAGGCAGCAACATTTTGGAAAATCCCCAAGTTTCTTGAAGCCATTCTTTTGTGGTTGCTTTATGAAATTTAAAAATAACTAAAAGAACAGTTAAAATTGCAAAACTAAACATTAAAACATATTTGTATGCTGAATTTATTTGCAGTCCGTTAATCACAAGAATTCCAATCATTAGCCCAAAAAATATGAAGAGAATTTTTTTTGAAATTTTTGTGTCTTTGCTTTCTTCAGTGAATAAGCCTCCTTGTTCTGATTTCTCTCTAAAAATGACCGCCATAGTCAATCCCACTATAACTGAAAGAGAAATTGCGGCAATTGCCCTTGCCAAGCCAATTTTAAAGCCTAAAACAGATGCTGTTAAGAATATCGCGGCAATATTAATTGCAGGACCTGCAAACAAGAAAGTAATTGCGGGCCCTAATCCCGCGCCTCTTTTTCTTATCCCCGCAAACAAAGGCAAGATTGTGCAGGAGCATACAGCTAAAATTGCTCCAGAAATAGATGCGAGAGAGTATGCAACTATTTTTTTGCTTTTAGGCCCTAAATACTTTAAAACAGCCTCTTTTTTGACAAAAACAGATATTGCTCCTGCAATGAACAACGCAGGAACTAAACAAGTTAATACGTGTTTTTTAGCATACTCGTGAAGCAAATCAAATGCAGATAAAATTGCAGTTCTGAACCAGTCTGCATTTGAAGGAACAAAATATAACACTCCAAAAGCAATCACAATCCAGATCAACATATTCCAGTCTTTTCTTTCCATTTTATCTCGTTCCTTTTTGCATTAATTTAGTAATTCTTTGTTTTAATTCGCCAACAGAAGGCAATCTTTTGGTTAAAATAGTTTTTTCGTTGATGAGCACAACTGGCAAATCTTCTTTATTAATTTTTATCTTTGACTCTGAAATAAATCTTTCATAATGAATCGACCTCAAATCAAACATCTTTTTATCAAAATATTTCTCAAGCTTGGTTATCAAATTTATAACTCTCTTTGTTAAATGACTTAGCTTTCCTTTTATGGTAACTGGCTCATAAACAAACCATAATTTGATTTTTTTCATTTGATCGCCTAAAACAGCATGGTTGTGTAATAAACTCCAATCACTAAAAAGATCAATGATACAAT